>Ga0214182_1000339_pt1 | contig 19712 bp, 18 predicted proteins | sample TroBogEpilimnion_8_FD_153020 | JGI IMG/M metagenome (GOLD analysis project Ga0214182, IMG submission 153020) | Freshwater microbial communities from Trout Bog Lake, WI - 14NOV2007 epilimnion | ecosystem: Environmental > Aquatic > Freshwater > Lake > Epilimnion/Euphotic zone | place: Trout Bog... | reverse complement strand
CTTAAATATAGGCTTACCTGATAGCTTTGTCGAACAAGGTACGCGAGAAGAGTTATTGACTGTCTGTGGTTTAGATGCACCAAGTATCTTGGCGCAGGTTGAAGCTTTTTGTGCTTGAGGATAGATATTTATCTACACACTTAAAATCGTATTATTTCATCTGGGATAATGCTTGATTTAGTTTTATTCTATCGTTCCCTTGCTCCGTGTCAGTATCATTTAGTTAAGCTTTTGTAGGGGCGACAAATTCGCCCCTACAGGTGTAACGCTTTGTTTATTTTCCTTAACTGTGGGCAGTGATGCGGAGCGTGGGAATGATAGGTATTGTATTCAAATCGTAGGGGCGTATTGCATACGCCCTTATAAAATAAGACCAAGCTAGCGTAGTGCGTGGTGGCGTTTCCTGCACAACTGCAGTCCCTATGCCGGAAACGCTTTACTCGCTGATGCTCGAAAAGTCTTATTCCGGCCTACAAGTTAAGGCAGCCCCTACGATCTTCAACACAATGTTATCGTTCGCGCGTAGGAATGCTAACAATTATATATGTAAATACCTATGCCCTTTTACAAAGGGGGAAGCTAAAACTCGCTAGGGTCGTGTTTCAAAACAATTGTTATTGAATAAGAGCAGCATTGTAGGCCGGAATAAGACCATCTAAGCGTAGCGCATGATGGCGTTTCCTGCACAGGATCGCTACACCTATGCCGGAAACGCTTTACTCGCTGATGCTCGAAAAGTCTTATTCCGGCCTACAAAATAGAAACCCTTGCGCGGTTTATAAAATGTCTTCATCCTGAACATAATAACGTTCAGCGGCGATGACTTCTGCAGGTATTTTTCTAGCTAATAAATCGTCTACATCGGAGGCAACTCTATCAATGAGTTGCAAAGTTTCATTCAATTCTAATGATTTAAGTAGCGCATTACCCCACACAGAAACATGGAGCGAATTAATAATTCGAGTCTTATTGTTTTTTGCCCATTCCTCAGAAATTAATAAACCCAGTTGATCTAATTTAGCCTGAATATTATCAGCTGTTGGGGAGTTTTTTAATTTTAGCAAGATATCTTGAGTTATATTATTCCAGCCATTTGGATAGAGTTCAGAGCCCTTATAAAAACGAACTATCCAGCTTAAATATTCATCCTGACTTTGAATGTTTTTATTGGTTACATCTTGCTGGTATTGGTTTAGAAAATACGCTCTGGGCGGTAGTTCATTAGGCCAGTTTGGGTCTTGTGGTTTATTAAGCGCACAGCCAGATAACGCTACAATAAATAGAATGAAAACACTAACTATGGTGATTTTATAATGTTTTGATAACAGCTTGTTAGTCATGAAGAATTTACCGCAGTTAGTGGTATTGTCGTTTAATTAATTGTTAGTTAGTTTTTGTCGGGTTAGCGATAGAGACTGTGAAAGTATTCTTTTTATTCCCCTCTTTAGCAAAGAGGGGTCAGGGGAGATTTGATCTATTAAAAAATTATTATTAAATATCAATAACCTATGACTTAATAAAATCCCCCTCGATCCCCCTTTTACAAAGGGGGAAGCTAAATTCATAATACTTTCACAGTCTCGATAGCGTAACCCGACATTTCGTAGGCCATTTTGTCGAGTTACGCCTTTGCCGGTCGGGGTTTGTAATCCCGTCCTACGTGCTAAGTGCTTTATTGATTCTTATACAAGTTGAATTCGACGAATGAAGTGTTTAATCGACTATAAAAAAAGCGTCGGTTAATAATGCAATCAATAAAGCCAATTATAAATCGGTACTGTGACGAGAGTTTTACAATTCGATAGGATGGTGAAACAAAGTGACGCGGACATCATACTCCGATGCGCTTCACTGCCGTTTAGCGCATCTTATAAGAGTGTCGGTTTATTAATGAAGGTTATAGTGGTAATTTTTTCATCAGCTCTAATGCACTATCAAAATCAAAACCACCTACAGCTTGTTGGATTTCTTTTAATAGTGGGTCAATAGTTGTTCCATGGGAACTTTGCAATAGTTCTTCTAATACTTCACCAGCACTGGTGTCGTCATCTTCTAGGAGATCTTTTAGTTGTTGGGTGAGTTTTTTAAAGGCTTTATCCGATATGGGATCCGTTGTTTTTGTTGATGAATTTTCTGAGACCAACGATGCTAAACCTTTAATCACAATATCAAGCTCAATTACAGTCAATGCTAAAAGGTCTAAAATAATGTCTTGGTTACTGCCTTTATGACAAGCAGTTTCAAGTTTAGCGGCTGCCGCATAAAGTGCATTTGCACCAATGTTTCCAGCGGTGCCTTTTAAGGTATGTGCGGTACGAGCTTGGGCTGCAGGGTCATCACTGCTAGCCGCTAATGTAAATAACTCTGCAAAATTAGCTTGTCCATCGTTAAACATAACGAGTTGTCGATGATAAAGCTTTATGTTGTTCATCGTGGTTGCCAGCCCCGTTTTCATATTGATGCCCGGTAATGTCTCGGGTAAAGTTAGTTCTGCTGAGGTTTTTTCTGGATGCTCGGCTACTTTAGGCTCTAAATTAACACTAGGCTTAGCAGGCCTAATCCATTTAGCCATGGTTTCAAACATGGATTGAAGATGCAATGGTTTTCCAATATGGTCAAACATGCCGGATGCTATGACCTTTTCTTTATCGCCTGCCATTGTATTAGCTGTCATGGCTATAATCGGAAGCTTTGCCCAGTCAGGATTTTTACGAATTTCTCTAGTCGCAGTAAAACCATCCATGATAGGCATTTGACAATCCATCAAAACGCCATCAAATTGCTCACCAGTATTTAGGATGTCTAGTGCTTCTTGGCCATTTTCGGCTAGCTTTATTCGAATGTCAGCGCTGCTTAATAGCTCTATAGCGAGCTCTTGGTTCATTTCATTATCTTCGACTAAAAGAATATAGGCTCCTCTAAGCAAAGCCATCATTTTTTCAGTGTTATCACTCTTGTCATCTGAAAGTTTTGCATCTGCGCCTTCATAGCCTAATGACTTGACGGTCTTCCTAAGCAGATGGCTGGCAATGATGGGTTTCATTAATACAGCCTGTAAATCAATACCGTGTTTCTTTGCAGATTCACGTGCATCATCCCTACTAAATGCAGTTACCATGATGTAAGCGGGTTGTTTAGATAAACTTAAATTTTCGGTGCGTTTAATGGTTTCAATGCCATTCATGTTAGGCATGCGCCAGTCTACATAAAGCAGTTCATAAGGTGAGCTCAGTTTATCTGCGATCATTAACATTTCTAGGGCTTGATGACCATTGTCGGTGATATCAACGACTAAGCCTAGTCCTTGTAACATTGAGGCCATGATTTCTAGTGCCATCTGATTATCATCAACAACCAGTGCACGTATACCCTCAAGTTCGTTTGAGCCCCATAGCTGCATAGGGCTGATTTCAACGCTGTCGTTAATACCAAATCGAGCATGAAAATGAAATGTAGAACCTTGGTCAGGTACGCTTTCTACCCAAACATGTCCATCCATGATTTCAACTAGCTTCTTGGTGATGGCAAGGCCTAAGCCAGAGCCGCCATATTTTCGTGTAGTTGATGAGTCTGCCTGACTAAATGATTGAAACAATTTGTTGCATTGTTCGGATGTCATGCCTATGCCAGAATCTTGTACCCAAAAATGTAAGGTAAGGCCTTCAGTGTCTTCAGCAACAGATTCTATGCCGATAATGATTTGACCTTGGTCGGTAAATTTAATGGCATTATTACTAAGATTGACTAAAATTTGTTCAAGTCTAAGAGGATCACCTATTAGATGATTAGGTAAGTTTTTAGCTTGACTAAATAGTAACTCAAGTCCCTTTTCTTCTGCATAGATACCGACTAAGTTCACTAAGTTATCGAGTACATGATCAAGCTGGAAGTGAGTTTGCTCCAAGGTCATTTTGTCGGCTTCAATCTTGGAGAAGTCTAGGATATCATTAATGATACCCAACAAATTTTCAGCGGCACGGCTAACACGCGCTATATAGCCACGTTGTTGGGCATTGAGATCTGTTTTAAGTGCAAGGCTAGTCATGCCAATAATCGCATTCATAGGTGTGCGAATTTCATGACTCATGTTAGCTAAAAAATCAGATTTGGATTGCGCAGCTTGTTCGGCAATGGTTTTAGCTTTATCGAGCTCTAGGTTTTTAGCTTGTAGGTTTAAAAACAAATCTTCACGAGAGTGATGATTGATGATGTCGCTTAGCTGATTAAAAATTTCAGCGTTAAAGTTTATGGTATTGAATTGATAATTAACCAATAGTGTAAAGATAAAATTTTCAATGATTAGTTCTGAAGAAAGTCTCCCCAAAGAAATACTAGTTAAGGTTTCTATGTTGGGTTCTGATCCTATCGCTGAAAAAGCACATTGCAACTGGAGGCTATTACTATTTTTGGGAGCTATCCATAATTCTAATAACGGTTTATTTCCGGCCTTTCTAAGCCAACGACACAGCTCTGAAATCTCTGAGACCAAACGTGTGCTTGTTATTAAATCCAGTTTGAGTAAGTTCGCCAGTTCACGAACTTTATTTCGCGTATCAAACAGGGAAGCGTCATTGGTCAAATTAATTTGACCTAAAAAGTCTATTTGTTCCATTTTATTACTATGCAAGAAGCATCATCGTGAGTTTTGCCCAGAAGATCTACTAGGCGATAGGCGATAGTATTAGCATCCAGAAAACGAAGCTTAAGGGCTTCTTTTTTAATTAATGATTCAGATAAGCCATCAGTAAACATAATAGCCATATCTCCCGGATTAAAGTGAGTTGATTGTTCAGTATAGCTAGGTAGGCGTTGTCCGAGTATGCCATCACGAGAAACCCCTCGCCATTTTTTATCGTTAAATACGATAAGATTGGTATTACCTATGCCAGCATAAGTGACCATTTGTTTAGTAGGATCAAAAAAGGCTAAGCCCATTGCCGCACCAATAGTGCCTTTTGCGAGTTGATCAAGTTTAATCATTAGGTTAGAAAGATTTGATGACGCTATTTTCTTAAGACCGTTAAGTAACAGTAAAGCCATCTTATTTGCTTCTGGGCCATGACCGGTAGCATCAACGATGCTCAGCAAATAACCTTGCTCTAAAGGTAGAGCCAATACTTGGTCTCCAGAGACGATATGGCCTGGATAGGCGCGGGTACGATTACCAATTTCAAAATTGATGAGTGGCGATGTTTTGATCGAGTTAGCATTTCTAAATTCTACAAGTCTTTCTGAGGTTGAAGAATAGAAGGCCTTTGTTGACGATAAAACTTGAATCTTAGTATCAACTTTGATGTTTTTTCTTGCAAATACACAAGTGCCATGACCCAGGTTAGAATGTATATCAAAAGCATCGGCAATGCGTTTGACACCGGATAAGCCTAAGCCAAGTGTACCGCTAGAACTAAAATTCTCCTGCATGGCTTGTTCTACATTGTCAATACCAGGGCCTGTATCTGTTGCAAGCACTTCAATTTCTACAGTGCCAGGCCATTCATAAGAGCGTAGTTCTATATAGCCCGGATTTGCATATTTAATAATGTTGCTAGCTAGTTCAGAAATAATAGTAGCAATTAATGATTTATCCACAGCGTTGGCGCCTGTTAAAGGTTGCCAATTAAGGGTATGGGTAATTGCAATATTTAAGTCTATTTGTTCATTTATAAATAAGCGACAGTTAGTAGAACAAACGTTGTCTTGTAGCATGGTCAGACTATGTCCTTAATCTTATTCAAAACTCTGTCTATATCATCAAGTCCAGAGACGGTATTGATACCTGAGATATCAGCTCCTGCTGAGATTAAAAAAGCTACTACCCCCGCATTAAAGCCAGTGAAAACGGTTTCTGCGCCCATTAATTTAATCATGAGTGCGATGCTATGTAGGGCATTAAATTCCGTTAAATCTAATACGGAGATTGCAGATAAATCAAAAATAACTAGGGCAATTCTTTGGGCTTTTATATTTTCCAATACCTCAGAATTTAATACAGAAATCATTTCTGGGGTGATGTCGCCTTGCAAAATGATCGATAATCGATTATTTGTTTGGCTCATGGAAACGCCGCTGTGTTTAGATAAATCCAGGCTCATAGTAGCTACAGTTATTGATTAATTAAGAAATAGTCACTTTGATCATTTTTAAAGCAATTTCAAAGGCGTCACGTAGTGTGGATGTTGATTTGATTTCCCCAACATCTACGCCCAGTTCAATGATGGTTCTAGCAATGGCAGGTGATATTCCAGAAATAATAGCTTCACAGCCCATTAATTGAGTGGCTTTGGTGATTTTAATTAATTGGTTGGCTACGGCGGTATCAACTGAAGCTACGCCACTAATATCTAAAATAAAAACTTTGGTACGTTCTTCAGCAATTTTAGAGAGTGACTTATTCATGATGTCTTGGGCGCGACTGGAATCTAAGATACCAAGCAACGGTAATAGCAAAATGCCCTCCCAGATAGGTGTGACAGGGGTAGCCATTTCTATCATGGTTTTGTGGCTTTCTTCCAAACGAGCATTATGGATATGAGTAATAATGTCCATGACTAGGTAAGTGTCAAGAAAGAAATGTTTTGTGACTGCATTAGCGATGTCACCGATATTTGCAGGCATAGGCTTGATATTCCAAAGTTCATCAGCTATCAGTTGAAAAGCCTTAGAGACACCTGCAAAATAAATATCATTGGGTAAACCAATCCGGGCATGGACTTCACCGATACGATAACGATCGGTTACATACTGTTCATTGATATTAGCGGAAAAAAAACTTTGCCAGTAGCTAAGTTGTTGCTTTTTTATTTGCATTAAGTTATTGCTATTTGTGCCAAAAAACATTGAAAATTCTTTTTGTGTGGCTAACCATGCATACCATTTTTCAATGAGTTCGGGTAGGAAATCGCCAAGCAATGTACCTGCAGCCCGTATGAGTTTAAAGTCTGTGTCCGTGATGACAAATTTATCTTTGAGTTCTTTTAGGTTTATTTTTTGATCCATTAGGGTGTTTCCTATAAGTGCTGTCTACTAGCTACGTTCATTTAGAAAGATGAGGGTAAAGTCGATTTAAGGTTTTAAGTTTTGAGAGCTACGCTATTTCTCTAAAACGTAACAACGGGTTTGTAAGTTATAGATTACTATAATAGCAACAATTTTATAAAGGATAATTTTTAACCCGAACAGAGGGTTTGAATATCCTAACTGACTATTACGATGATAGAGCAAAGCTATCTCCATAAGACAATGTCATTGCTAGCAATAATAATGACCTAATGACCGTAGGGGCGTATTGCAAACGCCCTTATAAAAAACTTTATATATTACTTAGAGCTACGGCGCTTTATTTAAACTTTGTTTCGATCGCTAAACCGAAAGAATAACAAACTCGGTTTTCAAAGCATTAGCGGTTTAGCCATTGACTCAAGGTAGACAATAATTCATTTACATTAATGGGTTTACCTACAAAATCATTCATGCCTGCAGCGAGACTGCGTTGTCGTTCTTCATCAGTTACGCTGGCACTTAAAGCGATCACGGGCAACTTTGCATAGTGTGGATTTTTACGAATCTCGGCAGTGGCTTGATAGCCATTCATGACGGGCATGTGTAAATCCATTAACACCACATCAAAATCCTGTTTCTTTAAAGCACTTAAGGCTTCAGAGCCATCATTAGTCAATACTATGAGGCTGGCTCCTTGACGTTTTAGCACTTGATGAATGATCTTCTGGTTGAAGCTATCATCTTCCACGACTAATATTTTAATGTCATTCAAGGCTTCTGTTTCTATACGCATATCAACTGTTGCGGTGTTGATTGGTGGTGCTTTAATGCTAGTTAGTTGCGATGTAGGCGTTGTTGGCAGTAGCACCTCAAAGCTAAAACAACTGCCTTCCCCTAGTTGGCTGTCTACTTTAATTTGACTCTTCATCAACGCGACTAAGTCTTGACTGATGACTAAGCCTAAACCTGTGCCTTCAAATTTTCTAGCATAACCATCGTCCACTTGGCTAAAAGGCATAAACAATTTATCTTGTTGATCTTTGGCTATACCAAGACCCGTATCAGTGACGGCAAATAATAATCGTGCTTGCTGCTCATCGAGTTCTAGTAAGCTAATGTTGAGCGATATCGAACCTTGTTGGGTAAATTTGATAGCATTGCCAAGTAGATTAGTGAGTACTTGTCTTAAACGAAAATGGTCGCCGATTAGGTGTTCAGGCACTTGCTTTTCTATGTTTATGCTCAAAGTTAAGCCTTTGCTTTGAGAAATGTTTATGAATAAATTATAGAGAGTTGTTCGCAAGTCATGCAGATTAAAAGGGGTCGGGTTAAGTCCCATTTTTCCTGCTTCGAGTTTTGATAAATCTAAGATGTCATTAAGGATGACCATCAGATTATTTGAGGCGGTATTGATGTTTTTTAAATAATCGCTCACTTTTTGCGGCATATCATAAAGCAAAGCCAGTTCTGAAAAGCCTATGATGGCACTCATGGGCGTGCGAATTTCATGAGACATATTAGCTAGAAATTGTGACTTAGTTTTGCTTAAGTTTTCAGCACGTTCTTTGGCTGCTAGAAGTAGCGCTTCGTTTTGTTTGCGTTCGGTGATGTCAATAAAGCTGACTACGCAGCCGATAATTTCCTCGTTATTTTTGATCGGATGTGCTTCGTATTGTACTGGGAAACTAGTGCCGTCTTTACGCCAGAATACCTCTGTTTCATCCGAGGAATTTGAATGACCTTGCAGGGCATTGTATATCGGGCAAAGTTCTGCGTTATAAACAGAGCCATTTGCATGGGCATAGTGAAAGAGTTGGTGGTTGTTTTTGCCGAGAACTTCTTCTTGTGACTCATAACCCAGCATAGTTAATGCTGATGCATTCATAAAAATACAATCACCGTTAATGCCAATTCCGTAGATACCTTCGCCAGTGGCATTAAGAATTAAATCTAGGCGTAAATGGGCTTGAAGGTTTTTGTCTTTTAAGGAGTCGTTCGCAGCTTTGATCCTTAGATGATTTTTTACACGTGCCATTAATATAGCCGGGCTGATCGGCTTAGAAATATAGTCGACCGCGCCTAATTCTAAACCAAATTGCTCGTCTTCAATATCAGACAATGCGGTTAAAAATATGATCGGGATATGGGCTGTTATAGGATTTTCTTTAAGTCGTTTACAAACCTCGAAGCCAGAAAGTCCAGGCATCATAAGGTCGAGTAAAATCAGGTCGATGCTGTTGTCGCTCTGAGCAATTGCAAGTCCTTTTTCGCCATTAATTGCCGATTTGACCTTGTAGTAGTTTCTGAGTAATCCTGATATAAGATTAATAATGTCAGGAGAGTCGTCTATGATGAGAATGACTGGTTTTAAGGTTACGCTCATGTTGTTTTAGGGCCTTTGATAGTGTAATCAGCTAAATGCGAAAAACTTTTTAATTCTGTGTAAAAAGTTCGATAGTTTAAGCTATTTTTTCTATTTAGTTAAAATTACTGAAAAGCATCGTGTGGTTAATGAGCACTTAATGATTTAGGCTATTTTATTGCTGAGCAGTCGTGAGCCTTGCGAATGCGGGTATCTCTATTATTGTGCAATATCTTCTTGTTAGTTCATTCCTGAAAATCTTATGGGAAAAACAATTGCATTAAAAGCCTAGTTAGCTCAATCCTTGACTATATAATCATCAAAATCTCCACTAACTATTGCTTGATGCAGTAATGTCCTCAACAGTTAACTAACATTTTGACATGTTCCGAATTCAAGTTCTAAAATACAAGGCTCTAAAATAGAGCTAAAAACCTTATTTCATGAAATATTTGGTATATTCTTGAGCATTGGTTAATTTTTGTTTAATGAATTCTCCTGCGGGATGTGTATCTAAATCCGTCCATGATAAATTAGAATCTTGCTCATCCTGAGTACTATAAAATCCCATATCCCAGTTAGCAAAATGTCGTTCAGTTGTTCGTTCGAGTACAAGTAAGGTTACATTTGTATGGCGTTTATCTTTTTGTATATGATCAAAAAATAGTGAGGTAACAGCACTAAAATTACCTTCTAAAACTTGCAGCCACCAACCTTTGTTGTAGAGTAGAACACCTGTAATCTCAAGTTCTTTATTAATTTTACGTGCTACTTTTAAAATATCTATTACATCAGAAGCTTTAGTTTCACCTACAGCATGGCTACCGTAAATTAAAGTAAACAAGGGGTTTTTTTCTTCGAATACGCGTTCAGGTTTGTTTATATTGTCCAACCAGGAAACTAACTTTTTAATATCTGTTTTAGAGCTTAAATAATCAACTCCATCCTGTGATAAATTACGGTTGATTGAAGTATCAAGAACTAGACAAGGGTATGAAGACTTATGAAGAAATTCATTCAAACGACTGGCTTCATCAGCGTTAAGCTCAATATTAATAATGATTGCATCAACATCAGGAGATGTTGCAATTGATCCAAAAATATCTTCTATATTGTTGAAAATTGACGGCACATGCCCCCAACAATAAAGTGCAACGGCTAAAGCATTTGTTTCTTCATTTTCTAAAACCACGATGTTATGACTTTTTTGCATGACCCTTCTCCTCGTTTTTTTTGTTATTAAAGTATTAACTAATGTTCCAGTATAAGTACAGTTTGTATAGCTTGGCGAAAACATAATTGTTAGTAATGTTAAGCAGAGTAAAAAACTGATCTTATAAATTACTATTTATTTGGATAACATGGCGATAATCGCGTTCAACTCCCTTATTTGATTATCTGCTTCAACTTGCTCAGTCACATCATGTTGAACACCCAAATAGTAAATAATCCGATTTTTTTTATCTAACAAAGGGGTGATTTTTAATCGATTGTAAAATAGCGAGCCGTCTTTTTTGTAGTTTCTCAGCATAACCTCAATCGATTCCTGTTTCTTCATCGCTGCTGATATTTGTTGACTCGCTTGTTGATTTCGATCGTCAGCTTGCAAAAAACGACAATTAAAACCGATAGTATCTTCTTGATTAAACCCCGTTAGTTTTTCAAACGCTTTATTAGCATAGACGATTGGGGCATCAGGTAAATCTGGATCTGCAAGTACTACTCCGTTCACACATTCATCAAGAATGTCAGTTAATAAACGTGGTATGAGCCCCCCAGAATCTTTTTCAGCTACAAAAAGCATATTTTAATCTCCGTAATTTATATGACAATAGAGGTCATATCTATGATTTGTATCCATACATCAAAAAATAAATTTAGCAATTTAATATTGTGGCTAGGTGCTGTGTCATGACCTATCTTTGTGTTTTAAAAAAGACCACTCCATATCGAAATAAATGTGATTTTATACACGAAGAGCATTGTTGATGTTTTCTTTAAATAACTCTTAAAAATTATAATTCTTTTAATTGACAATGTGATTTATCATGATAACCTAGTTTCGCAGTTGGTTATTTTTGCAATAAGATCAAACATCTAATAATAATAACGAGGAGAAGGTAATGTATGTATTAAATAAAAAAACGGTTATAAAATTTACTTCATTGTTGGGCTTCCTAGCCGCTTTACAAATTAGTCCTGTTTCGGCTAATCCCAATGAAACAGCTGCCTGTGCTAGTCACATTCAAGAAAAAATCTCTTGGGATAATAACGGCCACGCAAAATGGGAACAGAAAAACATTGAGAAACTATGTAAAGGTACTTCAAGCCCCAAAGAACCAGGCGAATGCTTTAAAAAAGTTATGAGTGGTCATGTTAAATGGGGAGAAGGTGATAAATGGGAATGGGAAAATGCAGTCAATTTATGTTCAGGTACAAATGATTCTGAGCAAACAATTGAATGCTTCAAGAAACAAGTTCATGCTGGGACTGCCTGGAATGAAGCTATCACACAATGCCAAGCCAAATAATTTCCATCTAATCCTATCTACTAAGTTGAATTAAAAGACACTACTTTTAGTGAGTTGATAGCTAGGGAATACAGTTAATTTAAGTTAATCACTCGCATCTCTTATAATCAAGAGAGGCGAGTGCTTAATTATACTGAAGCTCTCTTTAAGAAATATTTGAACTTAATTGTAGGCCGGAATAAGGCTTTGCGAGCATAAGCGAGAAAAGCGTTTCCGGCATCGGCGACATGAACTGTGCATGAAACGTCCCACGCGCTACTTTAAGGTGGCCTTATCAAAGCTTAATTGTGGACAGTGCTGAGACTGGGATGGTCTATTAATCCCGCAAGGGTTTAAGGCGATTATTAATTGACTTTGTTAATCATTATTTGCATATTTTAAAAGTAACGGTATGTTGAATGAGAAATTAGTACCTCAACAATAGTAAGCAATATGTAATTAATTTTTCGGTTATGTTGAGAGATCGTTGATTAGCAGAAAGCCAATAAATAATGCTTGTGAAAATGTTTGTGATGGTGTTACTGTGCGATCCGCTAGATTAGAGGCTGTGCCTCTTGTTGGTTTAAACTTTTTATTTAGATTTCATAATTATAATCGTCAGTGTCTGTAATAAAACAGATAATTTAATAAAGGCGAATTTATGTTGAGTTACCCTCAACCGGGAGATGTATCGCAATGCCAATTAAATTTTCTTTTGATTCCTCTGCACCCATATCAGGTGAAGCTTCAATAAAAATTAATAGATCTATCGCTGATGTTTTTTCCTTTATTGGTGAACGATTTTATGAGAATTATCCAAAATGGGCGCCAGAAGTTGTGGAATTACAGCCTTTAGACGGCGATCAACTCTTTGTCGGGGCTAAAACAAAACAAGTTAGAGAAGATCAAGGTGCCCTAGTTGAATCAGTATTCGAGATTACTGAATATCAGCCTGTTGTACAATTAATTTTTAAAGGTATAGGTGAGCCTTATAAACATTCTTATTTTCTTCAGTCGGAAGATTTAGATATTACGGAATTAACTTTTTGTTTTGAATTATCTGAGATAGAAGTTTTTATGCGACCTTTTCAAAAGTTGATTCGTGCCTCTATCGAAGATGGCGCTGAAAATACTGTAGAAAATATAAAAAATTTGATGCTCTCTTGAGCCCATTAAGCTAGTCCTATGACTAAATTGTAAGAATTGGAGAAAAATATGCCTTTTATTGTTGAAAAAGATACCGGATTAATTCCACAAGTTTTATCAGCTATTTTAGATGAGTGTGTTAATGGTGTCACCTTAGCTGATCCAGATATGGAAGATGCACCTATTGTTTATGCTAATAAAGCTTTTGAGCGTTTAACAGGTTATGGTCAAGAAGATATAATCGGTTTCAACTGCCGTTTTATGCAAGGCGAAGATAGAGAACAAGATGCACGACAAATAATTTCTGAAGCGATGAAAAATTCTGAAAGTGTGGAAGTGACTCTTAGAAATTATAAAAAAGATGGGACTTTATTTCATAATCGTTTAAAAATAACTCCGTTATTTGATAAAAAACATAGAGTTATTTATTATCTTGGCGTCCAATTTGATATTACTGAACAAGTCGATGCTAGTAATGAAATTAAAGAACTCAATTCCTTAATAGAAGCAATGAGCCCCAAATAAACGTTATGAATGCGACAGAAACTGTAAGTACTAACGGCGGTCTCTATTTCAATGAGGCTCTATTTGGTCTGGCAATCATTGCTTTTATAGTGTTGGTAATTATGGAGAAACGCCATCCTTTTAGAGCGTTTCCGGCTAAAATTTTCAAAGAGTCTTTTGTTACCAATACAACAGCATTCTTGGTTAACAATTTAATATTGAGTACCTTGCGTGCTTCTTCATTATTCTTAGTTGCTCAGCAATTTGCTACCCATGGCTTATTGAGTGGTATGGAAAATGGGCCTATTAAATGGCTGTTAGCATTTGCTTTTTTTGATTTGGCCATTTATCTGTGGCATTTAGTCAGTCATAAATCTGAATATTTGTGGAGATTTCATAAAGTCCATCACAGTGATAAGGGTTTTAATGTTTCTACTGGTTTTAGATTTCATGTCTTTGATTTACTGATAGAAATAGTCTACAAATGCGTATTTGTAGTTGTGATTGGTGTGGATGCCTATGTGGTATTATCTATTGAAATTGTTGAATTATTTTTCATATTATTTCATCACGCTAATATCCGAGTACCTAATGAAGATTTAATTTCAAATGTATTCATCACACCTTCATTACATAGAACGCATCATTCCAAAAAACGTTCTGAACATGATAGTAACTATGGCATCGTTTTTTCATTATGGGATCGAATGTTTGGTACTCGTAAGGAATTGGTGCCAGAACAAATTGGTTTAGATATCATTAATGCTGATAACTTCATTCAATTATTCTCTTTGGCTTTTATCACTGAAGTTAAGTTAAGAAAACTTCTAGGATGGATTCCTAAAGGTAAGAAAAAATGATCATCAAAACTCATAAAAGTATTCTTGGTTCTGAAATTACTGATCCTTTAGTTTTTAAGCAACGTCGCCAGTTAATTAAGGCTATGTTAGCGTTAGGAATAACGGGTTCAGGAATCTATTCAGGTTTATCGATTGCTAATGAAGCCAAATGGCAGGATGTGACTAAAGGCTATCAGCCCAAAGCATCTTTAACGGCCACTTCAGCAGAGATAGTTAAAAACCATACTAATTATTATGAGTTCACTTATAACAAAACAGATGCAACTACCCTGGCGCAAGCATTACCTATTGATCCTTGGTCGGTAGAAATTACAGGGGAAGTTGAGAAGCCGGGCACTTATCATTTAGAAGATATTTTAACTCAGCAAACTCTACAAGAATATATCTACAGATTTCGCTGTGTTGAAGGTTGGTCTATGGTGGTGCCTTGGATGGGCTTTCCCTTAGCTAATTTATTAAAAAAAGTTAAGCCTTTGTCCAGTGCTCAATTTGTGAAATTTACCACCTTGCAAGATTCTAAGAGTATGCCTAATCAAGCAGTAAATAGTATGCTGGAATGGCCTTATGTAGAAGGGTTACGAATCGATGAAGCGATGCATCCTTTGACTATTTTGGCATCCGGTATGTACGGTGAGGCTTTGCCTAAACAAAATGGTGCACCTTTAAGGTTAGTAGTGCCTTGGAAATATGGCTTTAAAAGTATTAAAGCCATAGTAAAGATTGAGCTGCTTAAAAGAGCGCCTTTAAGTACTTGGAGCAAAGCGGCTCCTAACGATTATGGTTTTTACGCCAATGTAAATCCAGATGTTCCACATCCTCGTTGGAGTCAAAGTAGCGAACGCGTTTTAGGTGCTGGATATTTTACACCGCGTCGAAAAACAGAGTTATTTAATGGCTACGCTGATGAAGTTGCTGCATTGTATAGCGGCATGGATTTACGGCATTTCTTCTGATGGTTTTGCGTAATATAAAGCCGTATACGTTATGCTTTAGCATTTGTTTATTGCCGTTATTAGGCATAATTATCGATATGCTCTTCGGTAATTTAGGTGTCGATCCTATCTTATCGTTGCACATCCGCTTAGGCGATTGGTCTTTGCGTTTGTTATGGCTAACCTTGTGTATTACCCCCTTACAAACGGTGACCCAATGGCGCGGTATGTCACAATATCGAAAAATGTTAGGTCTATACGCTTTCTTTTATGCGAGTTTGCATGTCTTAGTTTATTTATGGATGGACCAAGGCTTGGTATGGAGTGCGATTACTAGGGATATTATTGAAAGTTCTTATATCTGGTTTGGTTTAATAGCTTTTTTGCTAATATTTTTATTGGCAATAACTACGCCATTGATAATGGTAAAAAAGCTGGGTAAAAATTGGAAAAAGTTGCACCGCTATATTTATATAGCTTCTATAGCCGTTATTATTCATTATTATTGGCAACTTAAAGGGAATATGGCAGAGCCTTTGTTTTATTTGCTCATATTGACTTTGTTATTGGCCTTTAGACTAGCTGTTTGGTTTAAAAATCGTAAGTTTGCAAAATTGATGATTCCTACAACCCGAAAGATAAAAGTGCTAAAGGCCGAGTCATTAACTGAAGATTAGTCTTTGGCTCTATAGCTTAAAACAACAATCATTTAAGAATTTCAAATAGATAGTAAGTGCTTGGGATTCATTAAATACATCGATACTACCCACCGTGAATATAAGTCCACCCAAGCTCAGTCTCTGGTGACGTTTCCGGCTCAGGAGCCCTGTGTAGGCCAGAATAATGAGTTTAAGTATTTCTTAACAGTGGGCAGTGACGATCTGCTTTACCTATCGCTGGAGCGATAAGATCTCGTACATTACTCTGTTAAGGACATATCTTTTTATAGCTTTTACCTACATAACCTACATGGCAAAAATCTTAATCATAGGCTGCGGCTCTATTGGAACTGAGCTTGCAGAAGTTTTAATGACTAAAGGTCATCAAGTCGTTGGGCTGAAAAGAAATCCCCCTGTCAATGATATTGCCGCAGGCATAGCTTATTTTAAGGCAGATATAAGTTCTAGTGATTCACTCAAAGCTTTGTCCCTAGATTTCGATTTTGTGTATTTTATTGTCTCGCCTGATGGTCGTAACCAAGAAAGTTATGAAGCTATTTATAATGCAGGGATTAATAATCTATTAGCGCATTTCTCACAAGCAGAAAAGACTCCGCCGTGGTTTTTTATATCATCAACCAGTGTTTATGGGCAAACGCAAGGTGAATGGGTGGATGAAAAATCGATCACCTGCCCAGTAAACGCAACTAGCCAACTCATTAGGCTAGCCGAGCAGAGCTTGATGGATTTAAATGCAAATCATGTGATTGTGCGCTTTTCTGGAATCTATGGGCCAGGACGTGAGTATTTGTTAAGAATGGCCAGACAAGTGCCCTCTATACAGCAAGATCCCCCATATTATACTAACCGTATTCATCAAACTGATTGTGTAGGCGTATTAGTGTTTTTACTAGAATGCCGCCTAGCAGGAAAAGCTTTAAAATCGTGTTATGTAGCCAGTGATGATGATCCAGCGACGACCTGGGAAGTCATGTCTTGGTTGGCAGAACGTATGCATACTTCATTACCATCGCCTAAAGTAATGCAGCCAAAGGCGGATATGAATAAGCGTTGTAATAATCAGCGTTTAAAAGCCTTAGGCTATCTGTTTAGCTACCCTAGTTATAAAGACGGTTATGCTGAGTTGATTGATAATGGCCGGGATTAATGGTTTAGGGGCTGACTTGTAGGGTGGACAGCGCTTTTTTGCCCACTCTAAATAACCGTAGGCCGGAATAAGGCTTTACTTGCATAAGCGAGTAAAGTGTTTCCAGCAAAGATGTCTTTCCTGTGCCGGAAACGCCATCACGCGCTGCGCTTGGATGGTCTTATTCCGGCCTACATAACCCCCGTGCTACTTGATTAAACTGCTTCCAAACTCGATAAATCAATCACAAATCGGTATTTAACATCACTCTTTAAGATCCGTGTATAAGCTTCATTAATTTTTTGCATGGGAATGATTTCGATATCTGAGCTTATGTCATGTTCCGCACAGAAATCTAACATCTCTTGCGTTTCTTTGATGCCACCGATTAAAGAACCCACAATACTGCGACGTTTAAAGATTAAAGGGCCGACCGAAGGTGAGGGGTGTGGTTGATCCGGTACGCCTACTAAGCAAAGAATACCATCACGTTTAAGTAATAGCGTGTAGTCGTCTAAATTATGCGGTGCAGCAACAGTGTTTAGAATAAAGTTAAAGCTACCTTGGTGTGCTTGCATTTCCTCTGCATTGGAAGAAATCACTACTTCATCAGCTCCGAGTCTTTTTGCATCTTCTGCTTTAGCGGGTGTTGTAGTAAAAAGAACTACATGCGCACCAAAGGCATGGGCAAACTTAATGCCCATGTGACCCAGTCCACCTAAACCAACAATGCCAACTTTATCGCCTTTACCAATATTCCAATGCTTTAAAGGTGAATAGGTGGTAATGCCTGCACATAACAAAGGTGCAGTCTTAGCAAGATCAAGCTTGTCTGAAATGTGTAATACAAAATCATGGTTAACCACAATCTGTTTAGAGTAACCGCCGTAATTATTAACACCGGTTTGTTTTTCAGGGCTGTTATAAGTAAAAGAGGCTTGATTGCAAAATTGTTCCTGATGATCGTGGCAATCAGGGCAAGTTCTGCAAGAATCGACCATGCAGCCAACGCCAACACTATCACCTATTTTAAAGCCGGTGACCGCATCACCTATTTTAGTCACTTTGCCGATAATTTCATGTCCAGGTACGATGGGGAAGGTTGAACCGCCCCATTCGTTGCGTGCTTGATGTATATCAGAATGGCAGACGCCACAGTAAAGTATCTCTATTTGAACATCAGTAGCACGAAGTTCGCGACGTTCAAAGCTAAATGCAGTGAGTGGTGCATCTTGTTGAAGAGCGGCATAGCCTATTGTCTGTGTCATAATGATCCTTGGGCTGATAATTTCCAATGCTTTTAAGCTTGCAATAAATTAAGTTGAATTAGATTAACACGAAGACTTTGTAATAGTATGAGTTTTAAATCAGTTGATGTTAGTCATTAATTGTCATTGAAAACATCAGATAATTGTTGGGCGTCGATAGCTAGATCAAACCAACGTTCAATTAGCTCTAGTGGTGCGTTTGATATTAAGCGAGTTATGTCAAAGGTATCGCGCCAAAGTGTTTAGAAAGTAGCTTTTGTAATGCTAACATTTCAACTTCTTGCTTGCCCTCTTCTTTACCTGCCGCTATATAGGCCAGCGCCCATTGTTCTAATCGTTCTGATAACATGATCTTTATTTTCTGTAAATCATCTACTTGGGATAATAAGATAGCGTAGTTTTTCTTTCTCATCAAGGTGGCGCGTAACCACAAGGAAAACATGCGTCGCAAATCAGGTCTGTCGCCCAACCAATCTATTAATAAACTAATTAGATCTTGCATGACTGCAAGGTTATCGGCGTGTTTAAATCTAAAAACGGCTGCTACTAGATTTTTTAGTGATGCTGGTTTGGTATCGCGGTAAGTATTCTCATCAATTAATAACAACATAATAGGGTACGTACTACGGTTTATCACTATTGTTTCTGCGGCGAGGAAATCTGAATTGAAATCATTGGTTCGCTCAAAGTTAAAAAACCAATGGGGTCTGTTCTCAACCTAACACATGCATACGGAAATGTTTCATTATTATATTTTAGGATCGAAAATTATGCTCCGTTTAACATAGCTGCGTAGGATGGGTAGAGCTGTTAGCGACTGTGAAAGTATTCTTTTTATTCCCCTCTTTAGCAAAGAGGGGTTAGGGGAGATTTGATCTATTAAAAAATCATTATTAAATTTCAATAACCTATGACTTAATAAAATCCCCCTCGATCCCCCTTTTACAAAGGGGGAAGCTGTATTCATAATACTTTCACAGTCTCGTTAGCGAAACCCATCATGTCACATGCGTTTGATGGGCTTCACTTTGTTCTTCTTATCCTTCGCAACTACAAGAATAATGCAACTAAACAACTACAAAATAACGCTCTGTCATTCAGAGCGTAGCTAAAACAAATTCAATTTTATAGGGTTGCCGCCTTATGGTAAAAGGTTACTGTTACACGGAAGTAGGTCAGCAGTTGATGGTAATCGCTGTGCGCAAAAATGATGGCTTAGCTTTTAATAAAAGTTGATCTTTAAAGTTAAAGTTACGTTGCTTTTATGGAGTTAGTAATAACCGACCTGTATAAGTAGTCATTGTTACGATGACTACTTATAGTGC
>Ga0214182_1000330_pt1 | contig 20071 bp, 19 predicted proteins | sample TroBogEpilimnion_8_FD_153020 | JGI IMG/M metagenome (GOLD analysis project Ga0214182, IMG submission 153020) | Freshwater microbial communities from Trout Bog Lake, WI - 14NOV2007 epilimnion | ecosystem: Environmental > Aquatic > Freshwater > Lake > Epilimnion/Euphotic zone | place: Trout Bog... | reverse complement strand
ATTGGTTTGAGCAATTGCAGTTACGTTGCCAACAATCAATGAGAGAACTGCGAGGAGCACTAACATTGGCTGCCAATCCCCCAACAACGGCAATAAAGTATTTACTAATAAACGAAATAGCAAAGCAAATGCAGCTAATTTCGGGGCCGCAGCAATCATTAAGGTTACAGCTGTAGGCGCACCTTGATAAACATCGGGCACCCACATATGAAATGGTACAACGCCTAGCTTAAATGCTAATCCAGCCACAATGAAGACTAGACCAAAGGCCATTACCAAGTGATTCACACGTGGGTCAGCAACAATTTTAAAAATCTCAATCAGATCAAGCGAGCCAGTTACTCCGTAAAGCATAGACATTCCGTAGAGCAAGAAGCCAGAGGCTAGTGCCCCTAAGATGAAATATTTAATGCCAGCCTCAACACTTTTCTCATTACTGTGACGCATAGCAACCAAAGCATAGGTTGGTAAGGCCATCAACTCAAGGCCAAGGTATAAGGTTAATAAATTTGCACCAGAGATCAATACAAACTGGCCTAAAAGGGCAAGCAAGGCCAAGACAATAAAGTCTGGACGGAATAAAGCGCGGTCCATTAAGTACTGCTTTGAATAAATCAAGCTGACCAATACAGCGATGCATGAACATGCCTTCAGTAAATTGGAGAATGGATCTGACTGAAACAAACCATTCATTGCCACCAATGCCGGATCGGCCATACGGCCAACAAAAGCAAAAATGAGATATGCAAGCAAAATTAGCGAAAAGAAATATACAAAACCAACGCCTCGTGGCGTATGGAAAATATCCTGCTCTACCCCAGGAGTTGCTGTCACCTTCTCGCGAACGTAAACACTAGCAACCAATAGTAGGCATGTTGCTACGAGTAAAACGAGTTCTGGAAGGATGGCATAAAGATCGAATGCTTGCATTTGTACTTACTCAGAGTTTGCTAACAGCAACATGCTGCAGCAGATTAATTACAGCAGGATGAATAATGTCCGTGAATGGCTTTGGATAAACACCCATACCAATCACACAGATAGATAAAACTGCCATCAAGAAATATTCACGTACATTAAGATCTTTGAGCTCCTCTACATGAGCATTATTGATAGTGCCGAAAAATACACGTTTTACCATCCACAAAGAATAAGCCGCTCCGAGAATCAATGCGGTAGCCGCCAAGATGCCAATAACAAAGTCATAATCCACTGCAGCCAAAATCACCATGAATTCACCTACAAAACCGGAAGTTGCCGGTAGGCCGCAGTTAGCCATTGCCATCAATACAGCAAAGGCGGTAAATGCAGGCATACGATGAACCACACCACCGTAATCAGCAATCTGGCGAGTATGCATACGGTCATAGAGCACACCAATAGATAGGAACATCGCCCCAGCAACAAAGCCATGAGAAATCATTTGGACAATGCCACCCTCAATACCTAGTGGACTAAAGAGGAAGAAGCCTAGAGTCACGAAGCCCATATGTGCTACTGATGAATAAGCAACCAGCTTTTTCATATCTTTTTGAACTAAAGCAACAGCGCCAACATAAATAACAGCAACCAAAGATAAGAAAATAACAAATGGGCCTAAGTATTGGCTAGCATCTGGAGCAATTGGTAATGAGAAGCGCAAGAAACCATAAGCACCGAGCTTCAACATGATGGCAGCCAATACGACTGAACCCCCAGTTGGCGCCTCAACGTGTACATCTGGTAACCAGGTATGCAAAGGCCACATTGGCACCTTCACAGCAAAAGCCATAAAGAAAGCTGCAAACAATAAGATTTGTTCTACGATGTCCAGGCGGGCATTTTGCCAAGCCAAAATATCAAAAGTATTCGTAACGTTGTACAGGTACAGCATCGCAATTAGAGTTAGCAAAGAGCCTAGCAATGTGTACAAGAAGAATTTAAAGGCTGCATAAATACGGTTATGTCCACCCCAAACACCAATGATGATATACATCGGAATGAGCGTGGCCTCAAAGAAGACATAAAACAGTAAAGCATCGAGTGCGCAAAATACACCAATCATCAATCCAGAGAGGATCATGAATGAAGCCATGTATTGGGATACCTTGGTATCAATCACTTCCCAAGCAGCAATCACCACAATGATGTTGATAAATGCTGTGAGTACGATGAACCAAACAGAAATACCGTCAATACCCAAGTGGTAGTTGATGTCGTAACGCGGTATCCAGCTCATTTTTTCTACGAACTGCATACCGGAATTGGCAATATCAAAATTTATGACCAAAGGAAGCGTTGCGATAAAACTGATTACAGAACCGATAAGAGCTAACCAGCGTACCCCAGCAGTCGGTTTCTCAGACCCATAAAACAAAATAATAAGTCCGAAGACAATTGGGGTCCAAATGGCGTAAGAAAGAATCATAGTGGCTACTTAAGTAACAAAGGCCTAGCGAACAAAAGGCAGGTAAGCATACAAAACCCAGGCAAGCAATACTGCTAGGCCAGCAATCATTGCGAAGGCATAGTGATATAGATAACCGGATTGCAAATGACGTATTACTCCAGCAAAGCGCCCTACTGCATGCGCACTGCCATTGACAAAAAATCCGTCGATGATCTTTTGATCACCGCGATGCCATAAAAAACTGCCGATCCAAATGAGGCCTTTAGCAAATACAGCCTGGTTAATTTCATCGAGGTAATACTTGTTATCAAATAATTTCTTGATAGGTGCAAAAGCTTCTGCGACTTTACCCGGTAGCTTTGGTGCCCAGAGATATCCGATAGCTGCAGTCAAAACGCCTAGGACAACCAATAACAATACTGGGGACGTGAATGCATGAATAGCCATTGCAACTGGGCCATAGAATTCATCTTCCAACTCTTTCATGACTGGATGGCGTGCCAAATCAATAAAGATGGAGTCGCCAAAGTATGTACCGAATAACAAAGGAGAAATTGTGTAGAAACCAATGATTACTGAGGGAATAGCCAAGAGAATCAATGGCAGAGTCACAACAAATGGAGACTCATGTGGCTTCTGCCCTGGTGCCAATCCATGGTGTGCGTGATCATCGCCCTGCTCCGCATGATTATGGTGATGGTCATGTGCATCATCATGACCCCAGCGTGCTTTGCCATGGAATACATAGAAATACAAACGGAATGAATACAAGGCAGTAACAAATACGCTTGCCATAACTGCAAAGTAAGCAAAACCAGATCCTGGAATATGGCTAGCAGCTACTGCCTCAATAATGGAATCTTTTGAGTAGAAGCCTGAGAAAAATGGCGTACCTACCAATGCTAAGTTGCCCAACAACATCATCAGACAGGTAATTGGCATATATTTCCAAAGGCCACCCATCTTGCGCATATCTTGCTCATGATGCATTCCAAGAATCACACTTCCGGCAGCAAGGAAAAGTAGCGCCTTGAAGAATGCGTGAGTCATCAAATGAAAGATTGCTACTGGGTATGCAGAGACACCCAACGCTACAGTCATGTAACCCAATTGCGACAATGTTGAATAGGCAACAACACGCTTGATATCGTTTTGCACAATACCTAGGAAACCCATAAAGAGCGCTGTGATGGAGCCGATTACCAAAATGAAGCTCAAGGCGGTATCTGATAATTCAAATAATGGCGACATACGTGACACCATGAAGATGCCTGCTGTAACCATGGTTGCTGCGTGAATCAATGCAGAGATTGGTGTTGGGCCTTCCATAGAATCTGGTAGCCAAACATGCAATGGGAATTGAGCAGATTTACCCATGGCACCAATGAATAAGCAAATACAGGCTACTGTCATCAAGTTCCAGCTCGTACCCGGCAGAGTTTGGGCTGCTAGCGCTGAATTCTGTGAAAAGATCACGTCATATTGCATTGACCCTGTACTGGCCAACAAAATACCAATGCCTAGGATGAAACCAAAGTCACCAACGCGGTTAACCAAAAAAGCCTTCATGTTGGCAAATACAGCAGACTGACGCTCAAAGTAGAAGCCAATTAAGAGATATGAAACTACACCTACCGCCTCCCATCCGAAGAAGAGTTGCAAGAGGTTATTACTCATTACCAACATCAACATAGCAAAAGTAAATAAAGAGATGTAGGAGAAGAAACGGTTGTAACCCTCTTCACCATGCATATAACCAATGGTGTAAATATGCACCATCAATGACACAAAGGTCACTACGCACATCATCGTCGCCGTTAATGGATCAATCAAGAAGCCAATATCTAAATTGAGCTCGCCTAGTTGCATCCAACGATATACCGTACCGTTGAAATAGAAGCCATCCATCACCTGTACCAAAACATTGCAAGACAGAATAAAAGCAATCGTTACACCCAAGATAGTCACAAACTGACTAGCGCCATGACCAATTCGGTTACCACCTAGCTTAGTACCAAAAAAGCCTGCAATCATAGAGCCAACTAATGGCGCCAACGGAATTGCGCAAAGTACGGGGATATTTAAGGTCAATTGCATGACTAGCCTTTTAGGTGGTCAAGATCTTCGGCATTAATGGTGTCAACCTTACGGAAGAGCACAACCAAAATTGCCAAACCGATAGCCGCTTCAGCAGCTGCCACAGTCAAAATAAAGAATACGAATACCTGACCAGCCATATCGCCTAAATAATGTGAGAAAGCAACAAAATTCATATTGACAGAAAGGAGCATCAATTCAATTGCCATGAGCAACACAATGACATTCTTGCGATTAAGGAAGATGCCGATAACACTAGTTGCAAATAGGATTGCACCGAGCACTAAGTAATGAGCCAGAGTAATGTTCATTTCTTATCTCCTCTAGTATCTTGCTTTGCAGCCATGTCAGATCCCATTTTCACAATACGCATACGATCAGCTGCCACCACATTGACTTGCTCATGGATGTTCTGGGCTTTGGAGTCTTTGCGATTACGTAAAGTCAAGGCAACAGCGGCAATAATCGCAACCAATAGAATCACACCAGCAACTTCAAATGCATAAACATAGTCAACAAAGATCAACATGCCCAATGCCTGTGTATTACTCGCCATCATTTCTTCAGGCATTGGTTGTACTGGAGCATTTGTGCCAATAAAACTACGAATGATCACGATTGATAGCTCGAGAACAATTACCGCACCCATTAAGAAGGCAACCGGCAGGAACTTTTTAAAATCACGGCGAAGATGCTCTAAGTCCAAGTCCAGCATCATGACAACGAAGAGGAACAAAACCATTACAGCGCCGACATAAACCAGAATTAAAGCCAAACTCAAGAACTCAGCCTTAAGCAACATCCACAGTCCGGATGCGCAGAAAAATGCCAATACTAAGAACAGAGCAGCATGAACTGGGTTACGCGCTGTAATCACGCGTAATGCAGAAATGACCAACAAGCCTGCAAAACCGTAAAAGAAGGCAGCAAATAAAGTGGATGGATCGAATGTCATATTAGTTCAGCTCGATTCGATTAACGGTAAGGTGCATCTGCTGCACGATTAGCGGCGATTTCTTTTTCATACTTATCGCCAACAGCTAAAAGCATATCTTTAGTGAAATACAAATCGCCACGCTTATCGCCAAAATATTCAAAAATATTGGTTTCAACAATTGCATCTACTGGGCATGCTTCTTCACAGAAGCCACAGAAAATGCATTTGGTGAGGTCAATGTCATAGCGGCTAGTACGGCGAGTACCATCATCACGTTCAGCGGTTTCAATGGTAATTGCGTATGCCGGGCATACTGCTTCACATAATTTACAACCAATACACCGCTCTTCACCATTTTCATAACGACGTAATGCGTGCAATCCTCGGAAGCGACTAGACAAAGGTGTCTTCTCTTCTGGGTATTGAATGGTGATCTTTGGCTTAAAGAGATAACGACCAGTAATTGACATACCAGTCAAGATGTCTTTCAGCATCAAGCTGTCAAGGAATTGGGAAATTTTCTTAAACATGATTAATCACTTATTTCCAAATATTCCATGGGGATACTACCCACGCGCCGATAACAACCACCCAGAATACTGAGATGGGAATAAAAATTTTCCAACCTAAACGCATAATTTGGTCATAGCGATAGCGAGGCAGAGTAGCTCGCAACCAAATGACACAAGATAGAAGAAAGAATGTCTTGCCAAACAACCAGAAGAAACCTGGAATGTCACGCAAAATTGGTAAATCAACTATTGGCAACCAACCACCCAAGAACATGATGGATGCGACAGCAGCAATCAAAATCATATTGGCATATTCAGCCAAAAAGAACATAGCAAAAGACATCCCTGAATACTCAACCATGTGGCCTGCAACAATTTCAGACTCACCCTCAACCACATCAAATGGATGACGGTTTGTTTCAGCAACACCGGAGATAAAGTAAATCAGGAACATTGGCAATAATGGCAGCCAATTCCAGGATAAGAAATTGAGGCCCATGCTTGCAAAGAAGCCTTGCTCTTGGGAGGCAACGATCGAACTCAAATTTAATGAACCTGATGTGAGTAAAACAGTTACCAAAGCAAAGCCCATAGCAATTTCGTAGGAAATCATCTGCGCTGAAGCGCGCATTGCCCCAAGGAATGGGTACTTGGAATTAGATGACCAGCCAGCCAAGATGACGCCGTATACACCAATAGAAGAAATCGCCATGATGTACAAAAGACCTGCATTGACATCAGCTAAAACCATCTTCGCTTGAAAAGGAATAACGGCCCAAGCTGCAAAGGCAGGCATGATCACCATAATTGGCGCAATAAAGTACAGAACCTTACTTGCTTGAGCAGGTGCAATGATCTCCTTCATCAGCAGCTTTAGGGCATCAGCAATAGGTTGCAATAAACCCAAAGGACCGACACGATTTGGCCCAAGACGGATATGCATCCAGCCAATTAACTTTCTTTCCCAGAGGGTTAGGTAAGCTACACAGCCAAACATTGGTAATACGATAATGACAATACGGATTAATGCCCAAACGAGCGGCCACAACGAACCAAAAATACTTTCGCCTTGGGTAGTAATGAGGTTTAAGAAATTATCCATCTCGCGCCTTAAACCTTGCTAACAGTAACAGGACCAAACATCGATCCTAATTTCGCACTAGCCGCAGTACCCGCAGAAACTCTGACAGCACCAGGCGCCAAATTAACCTCCACAGTCGCTGGCATATCTACAGAATGCGAGCCTTGAGTAACTCGAACAGCATCACCTTCTTTTAAGCCCAATTCAGTAAACGTATTTTTATTCAAGCCAACCTGATTGCCCCGCTTAGCATCGCGAGTTAACTGCAATGCTGAAGAACGTCGTACGATTTGGTCACCAGCATAAATATTGACGTCAGCTACTCGCTCTAGGCCACTGGCTGTAGAAGGTTTTCCGTTAATTAAGGCAGAGCTTGCGGCTTTATTATTAAGACGAGTGCAATAACCCTCATCTAATGCTTCCCCTAAAACCTCTTCAGGAACATTAAACAAGAAACCATCTAGGCTTAATAAGCCACCAAGCACACGTAGTACTTTCCATGCTGGACGTGAATCACCCAAAGGCTTGACTGAAGGTTGAACTGTCTGAACTCTACCCTCCAGATTTACAAAGGTAGATACTGTTTCTGAGAATGTAGAAATAGGCAGAATCACATCAGCAACTTCTAACAAGTCTGCACTCTTATATGCACTTAATGCAATAACCGTATTTGCTTTTGCTAATGCAGCGCGCGCCGCAACTGGATCGGGTAAATCCATATCTGGCTCGATATTCATTAAGATCACAGCGCGACGATCACCAGACAGAACAGATTCAACTCCAGCGCCATTGGCATTGACTAAGGATGCGCCAACAGCATTTCCACCTACAGGTAGGAAACCTAAAGTAGCTCCGGTCTGCTCAGCAATAAATTGTGCAACGATATGTAAATCAGACGCTAGAGGATGTGCAATAGCAGCTGAACCTATCAAAACAGCAGTAGACTCTCCCGACATCATGCTATCAGCAATTTTTTGAGCTTCTGGGGTCACTGTAACGTTTGGTGTTCCAGAAGGAGTGCTAACTGATTTCGCTTTTGCAACAGCAAGCGCAACTTCACTTAATGTATTAAACCAGGCACTTGGAGCAACCGAAATACCAGCACTTGGAATTAACCAATCATCGCCACCAGCATCAATACGCAACACTTGTAAGCCACGCTTGCTTGCAGTACGGATACGTGCAGCCAATACAGGCTGATCTTTACGCAAGAAACTGCCGAGGACCAAAACCCGATCCAATTCATTTACTTTGGTAATTGGCATGCCCAACCATGGGGCAGTAGCAGCCGCTTTGACATCGGTTTGACGTAAACGGGTTTCGACTTGTTTAGAGCCTAAGCCACGAATAATTTTTTGTAAGAGGTGTAATTCTTCAGTGCTGGATATTGGATGCGCCAAAGCCCCAACAGATTCTGGACCGCTTTCTGCTGAAATCGTTTTTAAAGAATGGGCGACATAGTCCAAAGCAGACTGCCAATCCGTTTCTAGCCACTGACCACCCTGCTTCACCATTGGCGTAGTAATACGATCAGCGCTATTTAAACCATCATAGGAGAAGCGATCACGATCACTAATCCAGCATTCATTAATTGCTTCATTTTCCAAAGCAACTACACGCATGACCTTATTAGCCTTCGTCTGAACCGTGGTATTTGCGCCCAAACTATCGTGTGGACTTACTGAGCGTTTACGCCCAAGCTCCCAAGTGCGGGCTGCATAGCGGAATGGCTTGCTTGTCAAAGCGCCGACTGGACAAATATCAATCATATTGCCAGATAACTCTGAATCTACTGTCTGACCAACAAAGGTGGTGATTTCTGAATGCTCACCACGATTGATCATTCCCAACTCCATCACACCGGCAACCTCTTGACCGAAACGCACGCAACGAGTGCAGTGAATGCAACGGGTCATCTCCTGCATGGAGATCAATGGACCAACATTCTTATGAAATACAACACGCTTCTCTTCATCGTAGCGTGAATTTGACTTACCGTAACCAACCGCTAAGTCTTGTAACTGACACTCACCACCTTGGTCGCAAATTGGGCAATCCAAAGGGTGGTTGATTAGGAGAAACTCCATTACCGAACGCTGCGCTTCAACAGCCTTTGCAGAATGCGTAAATACCTTCATACCCTGCGTTACAGGAGTAGCGCAAGCAGGTAATGGCTTAGGAGCCTTCTCCACCTCAACTAAACACATACGACAATTAGCGGCGATGGATAACTTCTTGTGATAGCAGAAGTGAGGAACGTAGGTTCCCAGCTTGTTCGCGGCGTGCATCACCATCGAACCCTGCGGGACTTCTACCACCTTACCATCTAACTCGATTTCTACCATGCTCACTTTTAGATATCCCGTGCTCTAAATCTTTATAAAGGTTTTGCAGAATCTAAGCAGCGCTTATGTTCTACGTGATACGTAAATTCATCCATGTAGTGCTTTAACATACCGCGCACTGGCATTGCTGCTGCATCACCTAATGCGCAAATCGTACGACCTTGAATATTGGCGGCTACATCATTAAGTAAATCCAGATCTTCTGGGCGACCTTGGCCATGTTCGATACGGTGAACAATGCGCCATAACCAGCCCGTACCTTCTCGACATGGGGTGCATTGACCACAGGATTCTTCGTGATAGAAGTAAGACAAACGCTCCAAAGCACGCACCATACAACGTGTTTCATTCATTACGATCACTGCACCTGATCCCAGCATGGATCCAGCTTTGGCAATACTGTCATAGTCCATTGTCAGATCCATCATCTGCGCTCCAGGTATTACTGGAGCAGATGATCCACCAGGAATGACGGCCTTTAAGGCCATACCATCGCGCATTCCACCAGCCAACTTTAAGAGCTCTGCAAATGGAGTGCCCAATGGGACCTCATAATTTCCAGGATGAACTACGTCGCCTGAAACAGAGAAAATTTTTGTACCACCGTTGTTAGGTTTACCAAGGTCTAAATAGGCCTGACCACCAATTGCTAAAATGAATGGCACCGCAGCGAAAGTTTCGGTGTTATTGATTGTTGTTGGCTTGCCATATAAACCAAAGCTAGCTGGAAAAGGCGGCTTAAAGCGTGGCTGACCTTTTTTGCCTTCCAGCGACTCCAATAGTGCAGTCTCTTCACCACAAATGTATGCACCCCATCCTGGAGATGCGTGAAGCTGGAAAGAAAAATCGCTTCCTAAAATCTTGTCGCCCAAATATCCGGCAGCACGCGCTTCTTCTAAAGCTTCTTCAAAACGTGTATACACCTCAAAGATTTCACCGTGGATGTAGTTGTAACCGGTCGAGATACCCATGGTGTAAGCACCAATAATCATGCCTTCGATCAAAGCATGTGGGTTGTAACGCATGATGTCGCGGTCTTTAAAAGTACCAGGCTCACCCTCATCACTATTACAAACTAAATATTTTTGCCCCGGGAATTGACGTGGCATAAAACTCCACTTCAAACCAGTTGGAAACCCCGCACCCCCGCGACCACGAAGTGACGAAGCTTTTAATTCTGCAATGATGGCATCAGGAGAAACCTTATCGCCAAGCAAACGGCGCAGCTGTTGATAACCGCCACGACTTTCGTAATCTTTTAAGCGCCAGTTCTCACCATTTAATCCAGCAAGGATTAAAGGCTTGATATGACGATCGTGCAGGCTGGTCATACCGCTTTCCCTTCAGCACGTAATTCACTTAATAATGCGTCAATCTTGTCTTTACTCATAAAGCTACACATACGCTTGTCGTTTACCAACATCACCGGTGAATCACCGCACGCACCCATACACTCACCCTCTTTTAAAGTGAAGGTTCCACATGGAGTAGTTTCGTTGTAGCCAATACCAAGTGTTTCTTTTAAATAGTTAGCAGCTGTTTCACCATGCGTTAACTGGCAAGGCAAATTGGTGCAGATGACCAATTTATATTTACCAATTTTCTTGGTGTTATACATGTTGTAGAAAGTAGCCACTTCATCAACGGCAATACTTGGCATCTCCAGAATTTGAGCAATTGTTTCAATCACTTCGGGAGAAACCCAACCCACTTCAGTTTGGGCTGCAATCAAACAAGCCATCACGGCAGATTGCTTATGCTCTGCTGGGTACTTAGCGATATTGCGCTGAATATCGGCCATTGTTTTATCGGATAGTTGAAGAGTGGTAGTCATTAAATATTCCTTGGCACGCCTAATTAGCGGTCAATCTCCCCAAACACAATATCTTGGGTTCCAATAATGGTTACCGCATCAGCCAACATGTGTCCGCGTGACATCTCATCCATTGCGGATAAATGCACAAAACCTGGTGCACGAATCTTCATGCGATATGGTTTATTTGCACCATCAGAAATAAGGTAGATACCAAACTCACCTTTTGGATGCTCAACTGCTGAATACGCTTCACCGTCAGGAACATGAATGCCCTCAGTAAAGAGTTTGAAGTGGTGAATTAATTCTTCCATATTGGTTTTCATATCCACACGCTTCGGTGGAGAGACCTTATGGTTATCGCTCATGACAGGACCAGGATTTTCTTTGAGCCATTTAACGCATTGCTTAATGATGCGATTGGACTGACGCATTTCTTCCATACGCACTAGGTAACGATCATAAGAGTCACCATTAACGCCTACTGGAATATCAAAATCTAAACGGTCATAGACTTCATAAGGCTGCTTCTTGCGCAAATCCCATTCAATACCTGAGCCACGCAGCATTGGACCTGTGAATCCGAGCTGCAATGCACGCTCAGGTGTCACAATGCCGATATTGACTAAACGCTGTTTCCAAATACGGTTATCAGTTAGCAGATTGCAGTATTCATCTACATTGGCATCAAAGCCGTTAGTGAACTGTTCAATGAAGTCCAATAAAGTGCCGCTTCGGTTTTCATTTAAACGCTTAATAGCGGATGCGCTGCGAATCTTATTTTTTGTGAACTGAGCCATTTGATCAGGCAAGTCGCGATATACACCGCCTGGACGATAGTACGCGGCATGCATACGTGCGCCAGATACTGCCTCGTACATATCAAAGATATCTTCACGATCACGGAAGGCATATAAGAAAACAGCCATGGCGCCAACGTCCAAACCATGACAGCCAATCCAGAGTAGATGATTCAATAAGCGAGTCAGCTCGTCATACATCACACGGATGTATTGCGCGCGCAGTGGCACATCGATCTGTAGCAATTTTTCAATTGCCATGACATATGCATGCTCGTTAGACATCATAGACACATAATCCAAACGATCCATGTAAGGAACGTTTTGAATCCAAGTACGAGTCTCTGCTAGCTTTTCAGTAGCGCGATGCAATAAACCAATATGTGGATCAGCCCGTTGAATCACCTCACCATCAAGCTCAAGTACTAAACGTAATACGCCATGTGCCGCAGGATGCTGTGGGCCAAAATTGAGGGTGTAGTTCTTAATTTGCGCCATGATTTAAACCGGCCCTCCGTACTGCTCTTCACGAACAATGCGTGGCGTAATTTCTCTAGCCTCAATCGTGACTGGCTGATAGACAACGCGCTTTAACTCGGGGTCGTAACGCATTTCTACATTGCCACTGATCGGGAAATCTTTTCTGAATGGATGACCGATAAAGCCGTAGTCGGTCAAAATACGACGCAAGTCCTCATGACCATCAAAGAGGATACCGTAGAGATCAAACGCTTCCCGCTCAAACCAGTTAGCGGAATTCCATACTGGAGTAATTGAAGCAACCAATGGATAACTGTCATCAGGCGCAAATACGCGTACACGTAAACGCCAGTTATGCTCAAGCGATAGTAAGTGACTAACGACGCCAAAACGCTGACCACTCCAAGCGCCTTCTCGGAAATCTTGATAATCCACTCCACACAAGTCAATCAATTGCTCAAATGCTAGTGAAGGGCTATTACGCAACAACATTGCGGACTCAAAGTAAGTATCTGCATTAAGCACAACGGTAACTTCGCCCAAGGCGATTTCAATAGACTGAACACGTTTACCTAAAACTTTTTCAAGGTTTGCGGCTAATTGCGTTAAACGATCTGACATGATTTAAGCTTTCCGCGCAATCGTGCTTGTTCGAGCGATCTTGGATTGCAATTGAATGATTCCATAGATCAAAGCTTCTGCTGTTGGAGGGCAACCAGGAACGTAAATATCGACTGGGACAATACGGTCACAGCCGCGAACAACTGAATAAGAGTTATGGTAGTAGCCTCCGCCATTGGCGCAAGAACCCATGGAAATCACCCAACGCGGTTCAGGCATCTGGTCATACACTTTACGCAATGCTGGAGCCATTTTGTTGCACAAAGTACCAGCAACAATCATTAAGTCAGACTGACGTGGGGATGGGCGGAAAACCACACCAAAACGGTCTAGGTCATAACGGGAAGCGCCCGCGTGCATCATTTCAACTGCACAACAAGCAAGACCAAAGGTCATAGGCCATAAGGAGCCATTACGCGTCCAGTTAATCAACTGATCTGCAGTGGTAGTTACAAAACCTTCTTTAAGTACGCCTTCTAATGCCATATCTATCACTCCCAGTCGAGAGCGCCCTTTTTCCAGATATATACAAAACCCACTATGAATTCCAAAAGGAAAATCACCATTGAGGCGTAGCCAAGCCATCCGATATCACGCAAAGCCACACCCCAAGGGAAGAGGAATGCAGTTTCAAGGTCAAACAGGATGAATAAAATAGCAACTAAGTAGTAACGCACGTCAAACTTCATACGCGCATCTTCGAAAGCTTCAAAACCGCACTCGTATGGGGAGAGTTTTTCAGCGTCAGGCTTCGAAGGAGCCAGAATTTTTCCGAGAAACATGGGCACTAATCCCACCCCAATGCCTACGAGGATGAAAAGCAGAACGGGAAAGTAATTCGCGAGATTCAAAATAGCCCTGATTGTTTATCTGGTAATACCTGAAACAAATTATTACTAAATCCACTTCAAAAGGCATTGATTTAGAGCAAAAAACCCCTTCAATGCCTTATTTTTGGTGCCGACGGCGAGACTCGAACTCGCACAGCCTAAGCCACTACCCCCTCAAGATAGCGTGTCTACCAATTTCACCACGTCGGCATCTTGTAAAACACGTCAATTCTACTGCATTGCACAACTGAACTTTGCTATTTTCTGGGCCAGAAAATCAGCAAAAACCTACTTTTTTACTTGGGAACTGCTGGTTTACTTGGATCCTGAGTTGGGGCTGCAGGAGCGGCAGGAGTTGGTGCTGGTGCCACCGTGCCAGACAGAACACCGGGACTAACTTCCTTCTTATTTCCAATCCAAGTAATGCCGAGGGTGCACATAAAGAAAACAGCAGCAAAAATAGCTGTTGTATGCGATAAGAAGTTTGCAGAGCCGCTAGCACCAAAAAGACTGCCGGAAGATCCTGAGCCAAAAGCAGCGCCCATATCAGCACCCTTACCTTGCTGTAATAACACTAGAAGAATCACAGCCAAAGCTGAAATTACCTGCAATACGATCAATAAAGTCTTAAACCATTCCACAGCTTATCTCCAAATAAAAAATCTATGCCTGACAGATGGCCAGAAAGTCTTGAGGATCTAATGAAGCTCCCCCAACCAATCCGCCATCAATATCTGGCATGGCAAACAATTCAACGGCATTGTCAGGTTTGACACTGCCACCGTACAAAATTCCAACGTGAGAAGCAACATCCTCATCAAATTCAGCCAATTGCAAACGAATAGCGCGATGCATATCTTGGGCAACTTGTGCGCTAGCGACTTTACCAGTTCCAATTGCCCAAATCGGCTCATAAGCAATCAAGCAATCTGCAAGACGGTCCTGTAATACGCTCACCTGTTTTGCAACCTGAGCACAAACAATCTCTTCGGCTCTACCTGAGTTTCTTTCATCGGCAGTTTCGCCGACGCAAATCACTGGTGTCATGCCGTTATCCAACACCTGCAGGGCTTTAGCTGCAACAAGCTCATCTGTCTCTTGATGCATATTACGTCGTTCAGAGTGACCTACGATGACATAAGTACAGCCTACTTCTTTAAGCATCGATGCTGCAACTTCCCCGGTATAGGCTCCAGAACTGTAGGCAGATGTATCCTGTGCACCTAAGTTTAAAAAGGCTGATGAGTGCTCTTTAATTAAGGAAGCGCATTCGGATAGGCACGGAAATGGTGGACATACCGCATATTTACGTCCAGATGGCATTCCACTCTCCATGCCCCGAGCAACAGTCTTAATCCAGTCTTGATTACTTACAAGACTGCCATTCATTTTCCAGTTGCCGATAACGATGAGTGGTCGCATATAGGTCAATGATGATTTCTAAACAGTTAAAACAATTTTGCCGACGTGCTCAGAAGACTCCATCAAACGATGGGCATCAGCAGCCTGATCTAGAGTAAATGTTTTATAGATCACAGGCTTCAGTTTTCCCGCATTGAGCAAAGGCCAGACATTTTCAAAAAGTTGTTTAGTGATTTGCTTCTTAAAAGAAACTGGGCGAGGACGCAATGTTGAGCCAGTAATAGTTAAGCGACGTCGCAAAATCTGATTAGTGCTCACTTCCGCCTTGGATCCGCCTTGAATGGCAATAATTACAATTCGGCCATCGTCAGCAAGACAATCAATTTCTTTTTGTACGTAAGCACCAGTAACCATATCCAGAATGACATTGACACCCTTGCCATCAGTTGCCTTCTTCACCTCTTCTACAAAGTCTTGCGTCTTGTAGTTGATAGCAAGATCAGCACCTAATGCCACGCATGCAGCGCACTTCTCATCTGTACCAGCAGTTACAAATACTTTATGACCCAAGGCTTTCGCAATCAAGATTGCAGTGACGCCAATACCGCTTGAGCCACCTTGAACCAATAATGTTTCACCTTCAGACAATTGACCACGCATGAAGACATTACTCCATACGGTATAAAAAGTTTCAGGTAACGCTGCAGCCTCTTGATCGCTAAATCCTTTGGGATAAGGTAAGCATTGCGCTATGGGGGCAATACACAAATCAGCATAACCGCCACCCTGAACCAATGCACATACTTTATCGCCAAGCTTTAGACCAAAAATGTTATCAATATGAGATAGGTCTCCGCCAATAATTTCACCAGCAACTTCGAGGCCAGGGATATCCGATGCACCTGCTGGAACGGGATAATGTCCTTTGCGTTGCAAAACATCAGGACGATTAATTCCAGCAGCTAAAACCTTAATCAATATTTCGCCAGACCCAGCAGCAGGAGCTGCCGGATCAGGACGAGTGGTTGGTACCAGCATTTCTGGAGCACCAAATTCTTTGATTTCAATTACGCGCATAAATATTCCAGCTTGCTAAGATGCTTAGGCAGACTCACCAGATGCTGGAGCAGCTTCTGCAGCCGCCTCAGCACCAGCTAAAGGAGCAATCGTGCCACCTTCATCAGCCATTGCAGCTTTCAGCGACAAACGCAAACGTCCACGCTCATCAGCAGCCAATAACTTCACGCGAACTATCTGGCCTTCAGCTAAATAGTCTTTCACTTCTTTTACGCGCTCGTTAGAGATTTCTGAGATATGCAAGAGGCCATCTTTACCAGGAAGAATATTCACCAAAGCACCAAACTCAAGCAACTTCACTACTGGACCTTCGTAGATCTTGCCTACTTCAGCTTCAGCAGTAATACCTTCGATGCGCGCTTTTGCTTCAGCCATACCTTCGGCAGAAGTAGAGGCAATGGTTACAGTACCGTCATCTTTAATATCGATACTGCAACCAGTTTCTTTAGTTAATGCTTGGATGGTTGCGCCGCCCTTACCGATGACTTCACGGATCTTGTCTGGATGAATCTTGAATGAAACCATACGTGGAGCATGAGCTGACAATTCTGTACGAACTGAACCCATTGCTTCTTGCATTTTGCTCAAGATATGCAAACGACCTTCTTTAGCTTGCGCTAAGGCAACTTGCATAATTTCTTTAGTAATACCTTGAACCTTAATATCCATCTGGAGTGCAGTAATACCGTTTGCAGTACCTGCTACTTTAAAGTCCATATCACCTAAGTGATCTTCATCACCCAAGATGTCAGTCAGTACAGCGAAACGATTGCCATCAAGGATCAAGCCCATTGCAACACCAGCAACGTGTGCTTTAACTGGAACACCAGCATCCATCATCGCCAAACAGCCGCCGCAAACAGAAGCCATTGAAGACGAACCATTAGACTCAGTAATTTCTGAAACCACACGAATACTGTATGCAAAGTCTTCAGCACTTGGCAATACTGGAATCAATGCACGCTTAGCCAAGCGGCCGTGACCAATTTCGCGACGCTTAGGACTACCTACGCGGCCTGTTTCGCCAGTAGCAAATGGAGGCATGTTGTAGTGGAACATGAAGCGATCACGGTACTCACCTTCAAGCGCATCAATGATTTGCTCGTCACGTGCTGTACCCAATGTAGCTACAACTAATGCCTGTGTTTCACCACGGGTAAACAAAGCAGAACCGTGTGTGCGTGGCAAAACGCCGTTACGAATTTCAATCGGACGAACAGTACGTGTATCACGACCGTCAATACGTGGCTCACCATTCAAAATCTGGCTACGAACAATCTTCGCCTCAATTTCAAACATGATGTCGCTAACTGCAACAGCATCAACATCACCTTCTTCAGCTAGCTTAGCCAAAACTGTTTTGGAGATTTCTTTAAGCTTGTCTGAACGAGCACCTTTTTGACGAATTTGATACGCTTCGCGCAATGGCGCTTCAGCCAATGCAGTTACCTTAGCGATAAATGGCTCATCTTTAGGAGCTGCAGTCCAATCCCAATCTGGTTTACCAGCTTCACGCACTAAATCATTAATTGCGTTGATCGCTGTTTGCATTTGGTCATGGCCGTATACAACAGCACCCAACATCACATCTTCGGATAGTTGATTTGCCTCAGACTCAACCATTAATACGGCAGCCTGTGTACCAGCTACGATTAAATCGAGTTCGCTAGTAGTTTGCTCTGTACGAGTTGGATTTAAGAGGTATTGGCCGTTAGCATATCCAACACGTGCTGCACCCACTGGGCCAGCAAATGGAATGCCTGAAACTGCTAATGCAGCAGATGCGGCGATCAATGCTGGAATGTCAGCAGGAACATCAGGATTGATAGACAACACATGAACTACAACCTGAACTTCGTTCAAGAAGCCTTCTGGAAACAAAGGACGCAATGGACGGTCAATTAAGCGGGAGATGAGTGTCTCGCCTTCTGATGGGCGACCTTCACGACGAAAGAAGCCACCAGGAATCTTGCCTGCTGCGTATGTCTTCTCTAAATAATCCACAGTCAATGGGAAAAAGGATTGACCTGGCTTTGCAGACTTAGATGCAACTACTGTACCCATTACTACTGTGTCATCAACATTGACGATTACTGCACCACCAGATTGGCGAGCGATCTCGCCTGTTTCCATGGTTACTTGATGATTACCCCATTGAAAACTTTTTACTGATTTTTTAAACATTGTCATTCTGATCTTCTCCAAATTGTTCACGCAAAGCTCACATGAGCATTACGCTTGTCGTGGGATAAAGCAGTGTCACGACAACACTGGAGCGATTTAAGATTACAAGGGATGCCATTCCAGGGAGACTCTGAATCAAGCTTCAGAAGCTCATTGGAATGACACAATCCCCTACACAAATAATCTTGAAGCGCCCAAAAAACATGCCATCTGCTTAAGACTGAATCCGCGAAGAAACAACCCTAAGAAAGATGGCATTGCATACCGATAAGAATTACTTACGGAGACCTAATTTCTCAATCAATGCGCGATAACGATCCAAATCTTTGCCCTTGAGATAATCCAAGAGGCGACGGCGACGTGAAACCATCTTCAACAAACCGCGACGGCTGTGATGATCTTTAGCGTTAGCCTTGAAATGGGGGGTTAATTCATTGATGCGGGCTGTTAGCAATGAAACTTGAACTTCAGGGCTACCCGTATCGTTTGCGCTACGCGCGTTTTCTTTGACGATTTCCGCCGTTTTAATATCAGCAACTGCCATTTTTAATACTCCTAACTTGCGAACACTTGAGCTTTCACCCATACGTGTCGTGCGATTAACAAAAATAAAACAAAAAAGCTTTACAAATCAAAGCCATCGAATTGTAGCAGAGCTGGCATCCTTTGAGAGAATGAATGACAATGCCATATAGACCTATCTGACAGACTATTAATCCATTAACCAAATTAATCCTTTAAATACAATAACTTACAAATTATGACCACCATATTTCGCTATATTGCAACCCTTTTTATCCTCGGAATAGCCATTTCCCAGCCTGCTTATGCTCAATTTGGATCCTTTTTTGGCTCAGATAAAACGGTTGCCGAACAACGACAAGATATTTTGAATAAGAACCAAGCAACCCTAAAACAACTGTATGAGGCCCAGCCAAAGGCTAAAGAGTTAATAGAAAAGTCGGTTGGCTACGCTACCTTTAGTAACTTTGGCATGAAGATTCTGATTGCTGGTGGAGGCACGGGTAGTGGCGTGGTGATAGGAAAGGATAAAAAACCCGTTTTCATGAATATGGCCGAAGTACAAGCTGGTCTTGGACTGGGAATTAAATCATTCCAAAACATTTTCATTTTTCAAAACGATGCGGCTATGAATGACTTTATTAATTCCGGCTGGACATTTGGTGGGCAAGTTACTGCAGCAGCTAAATACGAAAAAGATGGTGGGGCCTATCAAGATGCTACTGTAGTCGCACCAGGTGTATTGATGTACCAACTCACAGACTCAGGCCTTGCCGCTGAAATTACCGGCAAGGGCACGAAGTATTACAAAAACACTGACTTAAATAAGTAATCTAGTTTACAGATGACTCTTTTCTTAAGGAGTCATCTGTGCATTGAGCTTTGCTTGGCTCGGATCATGTAATTTGTTTAATGCTGATAAGTACGCTTTTGCAGAAGCCGCAATGATGTCTGGATCTGTACCAACACCATTCACGATGCGTCCACCCTTAGCCAAGCGCACGGTAACTTCACCTTGAGA
>Ga0214182_1000329_pt1 | contig 20111 bp, 17 predicted proteins | sample TroBogEpilimnion_8_FD_153020 | JGI IMG/M metagenome (GOLD analysis project Ga0214182, IMG submission 153020) | Freshwater microbial communities from Trout Bog Lake, WI - 14NOV2007 epilimnion | ecosystem: Environmental > Aquatic > Freshwater > Lake > Epilimnion/Euphotic zone | place: Trout Bog... | reverse complement strand
GAGCCATCAAGGCTTCGATGTTGAACGGTTTGGTGACGTAATCGTCGGCGCCGGTGTTCAGCGCGCGCACGGCGTCCTGGTCCTCAGTGCGGGCGGTGACCATGATGACGGGCAGGTCGCGTGTGTTCGGGCGGCGGCGCAACTGGCGGCAGACCTCGATGCCCGACATCGTCGGCAGCATCCAGTCCAGCAGCACCAGATCGGGTTTCGTTTCGGAAATGCGGGTCAGCGCTTCCTGGCCGTCGGCGGCTTCCTCGACCCGGAAACCCTGTTTTTCCAGGTTGTAGCGCAGCATCGTGGCAAGCGGCGCCTCATCCTCGACCACCATGATCAGGGATTTCGGCAGGCTCGAAAGACCGTCGGGCATGTGTCGTCTCCTGGATTACTCTTTCGGATGTACAACGGCGTAGGCGGAGGTATCGCCCTTCGGCCGCACGTCCGGCAGCACTTCGCCGCGCACGGCGTAGTAGACCGTTTCGGCGATATTGGTGGTGTGATCGCCGATCCGTTCCAGATTTTTGGCGATGAACAACAGATGCGTGCAGGGCGTGATGTTGCGCGGGTCTTCCATCATGTAGGTGATCAACTCGCGGAAGATCGTGTTGTACAGATCGTCCACGGCCTGATCGGACCGCCACACCGCGATCGCCTTGTCGGTGTCGCCGGCGCCGACCGCGTCGATGATGGATTTCAACTGCTCCTGCACCAGTCGCAGCATTTGCCCGAGACCGGTCAGCGGAAACGGCATCGCGAACTGCGACAGCACGATGCTGCGCTTGGCGACATTGGCGGCATAATCGCCGATCCGTTCCAGATCGCCGGTCATTTTCAACGACGCGATGATGAAACGAAGATCGGCCGCCATGGGCTGGCGCAGCGCCAGCATGCGGATCACGAATTGCTCGATATCGCGTTCCAGGGCATCGACCCGCTGATCGCCTTCGACGGTCTTCGTCGCGGCCTCGGTATCGCGGTTCAGGATGGCCAGCGACGCCAGCGCGACCTGATTTTCGACGATGCCGCCCATTTCGGCCATCATCGCGCGAAGCTTTTTCAGCTCCGTATCGTAGCTTTTAACCAGATGTTCGGGTGAGTCCGACATGGCAAGGATTCCTTATCAGCCGAACCGGCCGGTGACATATTCCTGAGTCCGCTTTTCCTTGGGCGCGGTAAAGATTTGTTCGGCCGGGCCGACCTCCACCATTTCGCCCAGATAGAAAAACGCCACCTGATCGGCGCAGCGGGCTGCCTGCTGCATGTTGTGGGTCACGATCGCGATGGTGAAATCGTGCTTCAACTCATCGATCAGCTCTTCGATCTTCAGCGTCGAGATCGGGTCGAGCGCGCTGGTCGGTTCGTCCAGCAGAATGACTTCCGGCCGCACCGCGATCGTGCGGGCGATGCACAGACGCTGCTGCTGGCCGCCGGACATGCCCATCGCCGGGCTGTTCAGCCGGTCCTTCACTTCGCCCCACAGCGCCGCGCGGGTCAGGGACCATTCCACGCGCTCGTCCATCGCCGCCTTGGACAGTTTTTCGTGCAGCTTCACGCCGAAGGCGATGTTGTCGTAGATCGACATCGGAAACGGCGTGGGCTTCTGGAACACCATGCCGATGCGGGCGCGCAGGCTGTTCAGATCGACATCGGGGTCGATGATATTGATCCCGTCCATCATCGCTTTGCCCACGGCGCGCTGGCCCGGATAAAGATCGTACATCCGGTTCAGGACGCGCAACAACGTGGACTTGCCGCAGCCGGAGGGGCCGATCATGCCGGTCACCTGCTTGTCCGGCAGGTTCAGGTTGATCTGCTTCAGCGCCTTGTGCTCGCCGTAATAGAAATCGAGGTCGCCGATCGCGATGCGCGGTTCCGCGATAACCGACGACGATCGCACCTGCACGCTGCCTCGTCCTGCTTCCGCCATTGTCGTGCTCATCTTCGCACCCGTTCTATTTGCCGCCGCGCAGCACGAAGCGCGCGACGATGTTGATGGCCAGCACACCGAAGGTGATCAGCAACGCGCCGACCCAGGCGAGCTGCACCCAATCTTCGAACGCGGACCCCGCGTACTGGTAGATGGTTACCGGCAGGCTGGCCATCGGTTTGCCCAGGCTCAGCGACCAGTTGAGGTTGCCCAGGCTGGTAAACAGCAGCGGCGCGGTTTCGCCGGCGATACGGGCAACGGCCAGCAGGATGCCGGTCACGATGCCGTCTTTCGCGGCGGGATAGCAGATGGAAACGATCATCCGCCATTTCGGCGCGCCCAGCGCGACCGTCGCCTCCCGCAGGGCCACCGGCAGCAGACGCAGCATATCCTCGGTCGTGCGCACCACGATGGGGATCACGATCACCGCCAGCGCGACGCAGCCGGCAATGCCGGAGAAGCCGCCGAAGGGCGAAACCAGCAGCGCGTAGACGAACAGGCCGATCAAGATCGACGGCGCCGAAAGCAGCACGTCGGACACGAACCGCACCGCGTCGCCGAGCTTCGAACCGGCCGCGTATTCCGACAGGTACGTGCCGACCATCAGCCCGATCGGCGTGCCGATCGCCGTGCCCAGCACGGTTTGGATCAGGCTGCCGACGATGGCGTTGAGCAGGCCGCCGTTCGATCCCGGCGGCAGCGTCGATTTCGTGAACACCGCCAGGCTCAGCCCGCCCACGCCGCGGAACACAAGCGTGAACAGGATCGAGGCCAGAAACACCAATCCCAAGGCGGTGGCGACAATGCACAGCGTCTTGACGAGCGTGTTCACCCGATGCCGCCGCCGGCCCAGACGGACCGAGGCCGGGATATCCTTGGACGCGCCCGGCACGCTGCTGGACGTCATGGTGGTCGTGCTCATGCCTTGGCTCCCGGTTTCAGCAACATGCGGGAAATCGCCAGCACGATGAATGAAATCACGAACAGGATGAAACCCAGTGCCAGCAGCGACGACAGTTTAAGGCTGCCCGACTCGCTTTCCGGAAATTCCAGCGCGACGATCGAGGCGATGGTGTTGCCGGGGCCGAAGATGGTGTGGGCGATACGGTTGGTATTACCGATCACGAAGGTGACCGCCATCGTCTCCCCCAGAGCGCGCCCCAGGCCCAGCATAATGCCGCCGACGACGGAAACGCGGGTGTAGGGGATCACGATGGAGCGCATGACCTCCCACGTCGTGCAGCCCAGGCCGTAGGCGGATTCTTTGAAGACGGGCGGGACGGTTTCGAACACGTCGCGCATGGTGGCGGCGATGAAGGGGATGATCATCACGGCCAGGATCATCGCGGCCGTGAAAATGCCGGTGCCGAACGGCGGGCCCTGGAAGAAATCGCCGATCAGCGGCAGATCGCCGAGATTGTCGATGATGAAAGGCTGCACGTATTCGGCCATGATCGGCACGATGACGAAAAAGCCCCACATCCCGTAGATGATGGACGGCACCGCGGCCAGCAGCTCGATGGCGGTGCCGACGGGGCGACGGAGCCATGGGGGCGCCAGTTCGGTCAGCCAGAACGCGATCCCGAAAGCAAGCGGCACCGACATGGTCAGCGCCAGCACGGCCGTCACCAGCGTGCCGAACACCGGCACAAGCGCGCCGTAATCCTGCTGCACCGGGTCCCAGTTGTCGGAGGTCAGGAAGGACACGCCGAACTGCCGGAAGGCCGGCAAGCCGCCGACAAACAGCACCACGATGATGCCGCCAAGGAGCACGAGGACGAAGAGGCCGGAGAACCGGGCCAAACCCTCGAATATCGTGTCGCCCAAATTGCTGGGGCGCTTCGTTGTGGCGTGCGACAAGAATTTGATCCCGGACCGGAGAAAGTGCTCCCCCTCCCATCGGGGAGGGGGAGGATCGCTGGTATTAGTAGACCGGCTTGCCGTCCGGCGACATCACCTGAGCGTGCCACGCGGCCCGAACGACCGTCTGAACCGCTTCCGGCAGCGGGATGTATTCCAGCGCGCTCGCCAGCGCCGCACCGTTCTTGTACGACCAGTCGAAGAACTTGATCACGTTCGCGCTGCGAACCGCATCTTTCGGGTCCTTCGGCAGCTCGATGAACGTGGTCGACACGATCGGCCAGCACGTGGCGCAATCGCGATCGATCAGATCGACGGCGAAGTTCTTGGCATTGACCCAGTCGCCCGAAGCGGCGGCGGCGGAGAACGTCGCCAGTTCCGGCTTCACGAACTGGCCGGCCTTGTTGCGCAGCTGAATGGTGGTCAGCTTGTTCTGCGTGGCGAAGGCGTTTTCGACATAGCCGATGCCGCCCTTGGTGTTGTGCACGGTCGCGGCGACGCCGTCGTTACCCTTCGCGCCCGCGCCAGCCGGCCACTTGACCGAGGTCGCGGCGCCAGGACCGGCTTTCCATTCCGGGCTGACAGCAGAGAGGTAGGACGTGTAGACGAACGTCGTGCCGGACCCGTCGGCGCGATACACCGGCGCGATCGCCAGGTTCGGCAGCTTCACGCCCTTGTTCATCTCGGCGATCTTGGGATCGTTCCACTTGGTGATCTTGCCGGCGTAGATTTCGGCCAGCATTTCGCCGGAAATCTTCAACTGGTTCATCGCCACATCCGGCAGGTTCACGATGATGACCACCGCGCCCATGACCGTCGGGAATTGCAGCAGCTTGCCGGATTCCAGCTTCTCGGCCGCCATCGGGGCGTCGGACGCGCCGAAATCGACGGTGCGCTGCAGGATCTGGTTCTGACCGCCGCCCGAACCGATGGCCTGATAGTTCAGTTCCAGGCCGACCGCGGCTTTCGCGGCTTCGCCCCACTTGGTGTAAACCGGGGCCGGGAAGGTGGCGCCGGCGCCGGTGATCTGCTGCGCCTGGGCGCCAGCCGATACGGCCAAGCCAAGGGCGAGTGCCGTCAATGCGATCTTCATAACCTGTATCTCCTCGAGTCCGCGATGCAGTCCGAGCGGCTGTGTAGGCACGGGCGGCGTCAGACATGTTGCAGATTTGTGAAGGTACGATGACACCGACTCCCAAAAGCGCGGATGACCTATGTCAATCGTCCATATTTTACCCCCGAAAAGGCCGGTGGACGCCGCGTTCCTGTCATGCTGCACTGCACCTGCCAACCGGGAGCCTCCGCCATGCCAGCCATCGATCCCGCCCGCCTTCTGGCCGATCTGTACGCCCTCCGCCGGATCGGCGAATACAAAACCGGCGTCCATCGTCCGACCTACGGGGCCGACGACGTGCGATCCCGGCATTGGCTGGCCGACAAACTGACCGAAGCCGGGCTGACCGCCACCATCGACGGCATCGGCAACGTCATCGGCCACGACCCCGCCCCCGGCCGCAAGCTCCTGCTTGGCAGCCACCTGGAAACCCAGAACCATTCCGGCTGGCTGGATGGTGCCATGGGCGTCGTCTTCGGGCTTGAAATCGCCCGCACGCTCGGTCGGGGCATCGATGTGGCCGGCTGGGCGGATGAGGAAGGGCATTTCGGATCCTTCCTCGGCAGCCGGTCCTACAGCGGGCAACTGCCGGAGAACGAGATCGACGGCTGCAAAAGCGTGGACGACGGCACGCCGCTGCGGACGGCGCTGGCCAACGCCGGTTTCGCCGGCAAGCCCCGTCTGACCGCCGACCCGGCGCGTTATCGCGGCTACCTGGAAGCCCATATCGAACAGGGCGCGGCGCTGGAGGACGCGGGCAACCGCATCGGCGTCGTGACCGCCATCGTCGGCAGCCACCGCTTCCGCATCGTGTTCGAGGGTCAGCAGAACCATGCCGGCACCACCCGCATGGCCGTGCGCCGCGATGCCGGGGTGGCACTGATCAAGTTGGCGGCCGCCATCGAGGAACGGTTCCCTCAGGTCGCCGGCCCGCGCACCGTCTGGACCACGGGACGGATCACCCTCGACCCCGGCGCCCCCAGCATCGTGCCGGGCGGCGCGGAAATGCTGTTTCAGTTCCGCGACACCGATCCGGCGCTGCTGTTCGCGCTGGAGAAGGAGCTCGAAGCGCTGGTCGAAGCCGCCAACCAAGGCCCCTGCCGCGTGACCATCGCCTCACGCGGGCGTTCGGTGCCGCGCGACATGGACGCCGGCTTCCAGGCGGCGTTGGACGCGGCGGCGGAGGCGCATGCGCCAGGGCTGCATACGCGGATGCACAGCGGCGCCGGACACGACGCGCAGATCATGTCGCACGTCATGCCCTCCGGCATGTTGTTCGTGCCAAGCATCGGTGGGATCAGCCATCATTACGACGAGAATACCAGCGACGCGGATATCGTGCTGGGGTGTCAGGTCTTCGCCGACGCGGCGGCGGCGATCTTGGGTTCGGGGTAGCAGCGATGCAAGCGCACCCGGAACCCGTCCTGCACCCGGTTCGCATCGCGGAGCTGCGACCTACCCAGATCACCGTCGGCATGCGGGAAGTCGAGGAAAAACGCCGAGCATGGCGGGAAAAAGGCGCCAAGGCCGCGACATTTCTGGGCAGCCACATGGTCCCGGTCGTACTCGGCCCCAAGCGGCGGGCGTATATTCTGGATCATCACCACCTCGCGCTCGCGCTGCATCTGGAGGGCGTGGAACACGTGCTGACCTCGGTCGTCGCCGATCTGAGCGCGCTGGACAAGGAAACGTTCTGGTTCGTGTTGGCGCACAAGAACTGGCTGCATGTTTACGACGCGGCGGGTAAATTGCGCACGCATGACGATATCCCGAAAACCGTGGCCGGATTGATCGACGATCCGTATCGGTCCCTGGCCGGGGAACTGCGGCATGCCGGCGGTTATGCCAAAGAGACAGAATATTACAGCGAATTCCTCTGGGCCGATTATTTGCGCCGCAACATCGGCGCGAAACCGATCGCGAAGGATTTCGACGCGGCGTTGCGGCGTGCCATCGAACTGGCCCGCGACCCTCGCGCGTCTTATCTGCCGGGGTGGTGCGGCCCAGGGTGAACCGATGCTTCACCGTATCGCGTTCGCCCTCGGACTGTGATACAATGCCGAAAGGACCGATACCTGGAGGAGCGGCGGGTGACAGTCATGGATGCGATCAAAGCGGCAGCCTCCGAGGCCAGGCCCTTTACGGCCGCCAGTCCGCTGCTGGACAGCGAACGCGGGCCGCACGAGCGCATACGCAACCGCATGGTCCGCGAGGTCGAGGCCATGACGTTGTTCGCGCTTGCCACCGGGATCGGCGTGCCCCCCGACCTCATGGCGCAGCTGGACCGATGCCTGACGGACACGCAAGGGGGCGAACCACCCGACTCTCCCCTCGCGGACCCGTCGGCGCGGATCGCATTGCTTTCCTCCACACACGGCGAACTGACCCGACTTATCGCGCCCGCCCGTCCGGGCTCGCTTCTGCTGCTGATCGAAGACCGTCGCACATACCCGTTCTGGAACGGCTTCGGCGCTGTACCGCTGGTACGCCGGATGCTGGGTGTCGCCGTCGTTTCGTTGATCGTTCTGCTGGGCACAGCGCTTTCCAGTCAGGTCAACGCGGCGAACATGAGCCAAGGGCTGCTCGGATTGCAGGGCTGGCCGCTGCTTTGGAATGAGATATTCCTGTTCGCCGCATCGGCGGTTGGCGCCGGCCTGGCCAATTTGCGCCGCCTCGACCGGTTCATTTCGAACTGCACTTACGAACAACGGTTCGACAGCAGCTACTGGAGCCGGCTGGTCATGGGGGTGATCTCCGGCATTCTTTTGGCACAGGTCCTGTTCAGCGCGATCACGGGTGGGGGAGCCAACAGCGGGGCGAACGGGTTCAGCGCCCTCAATCAACCCATTCTGGCGCTGCTCGGCGGCTTCTCCGCCGACCTGGTGCATGACGTGCTCACGCATTTCATCACCACGATCGGCAATCTGCTGGGAACCAAACGGGGCCAGCAACCGCGGCCCCCCGATCAGGGGACGGAGCGGCCGCCGGGGGGTTAGAGGCTACCGCGTCAGAACCGCTCCACCCACGGGCGCAACTCCACCTCCCACGTCCAGGCGGACCGAGGCTGGGTCGCGACGTGCCAGTAGGACTCAGCGATGGCGTCCGGGTCCAGCAAACTGTCGGGGTTGTCGTTCGGGTCCTGCCGGACGGCGCTGCGGATGCCGCCGTCGATGACGAAATGCGCGACGTGGACGCCTTTGGGGGCGAGTTCGCGCGCCATGCTCTGTGCCAGACCGCGCAACGCGAACTTGCCCATCGCGAAGGCGCCGGACTGCGGGTAGCCCTTCACGCTGGCCGAGGCGCCGGTCAGCAGGATCGCCCCGCTGCCGCGCGCGACCATATGCCGCGCGGCCTGCTGCGCCACCAGAAACCCGCCGAACGCGCTGACCGAAATCGCCCGCGCCACGGCGTCCGGCTCCACATCCGTGATCGGCCCCCGGGCGCGGGCGGAGGCGTTGTAGACAACAATGTCAGGCACACCCTGCGTGGCGACGACAACATCGAACAGCCCGGCGGCTTCCTCGGGTTCCGTGGCCTCGCACGCGAAGGTGGCGGCAGCGGTCTCGGCGGCGAGCGACTGGAGTTTGTCGGTATTCCGAGCGGCCAGCGCGACCTGGAGGCCGTTCCGGGCGAACAGCCGGGCGAGGGAGGCGCTGAGGCCGGGGCCGACGCCGACGATGAGAGCGGATTTCAGGTCCATGGGGAGGGGTCCTTGCGGGTAAACTGGGGGAGAATGGGGCACACACCCCCGCCTTCCGCAAGGGTACGCCGCCGTGCCCCGCGCGCACCTCGATCGTGGCCGGGGCCGAACCCGGCCACGATGGGTGTTACGCCCGCACTTCCTCGTTCAGCGCCGCCTCGTACACCTTGATCACCGACGACGAGTCGGACGGTCCCAGCCCCATGCCGCGCGCCATGCGCTGCAGGTTCAGCACCTGCGGGGCGATCATGCCCGGCACGCCCAGCTCGTCCGCCAGCTCCATCGCCAGACGCAGGTCCTTATGCGCGAGGTCCAGGGCGAAGGACGGCGCGAAATTGCCGGCGAAGGCTTTGGTGGCGAGGTTGGCATAACCGCTCGACATGCCGCTGGCGTTGCGGATCACCGCGTCCAGCTTCTTCAGGTCGATGCCGGAGCGCTTGCCCATCATCAGCGCCTCGGCCGCCGCGGCGGCGTTGCAGAAGGCCAGCATGTTGTTGATCAGCTTGGCGACCGATCCGAATCCGACATCGCCGAGGTGAATGACCTCCCCGCTGAAGGATTTCAGCAGCGGCAAGTTCTGCTCGAACACCTTCGCATCGCCGCCGACCATGATGACGATGGTGCCGTCGGTGGCGCGGGATGTGCCGCCGGAGACCGGGGCTTCCAGCATCTGGATGCCCTTGGCCGTCATGCCCTCATGCACCCGGCGCGCGGTGGCGGGGGAGTTGGTGGACAGGTCGATGAACACCGTGCCCGGCTTGGCGTTGGCGGCGATGCCGGCCGGGCCAAGGGTCACATCCTCGACGATTTTCGGCAGCGGCAGGGACGTGATCACCACGTCGCAGCTCTTCGCCACATCGGCGACGGACCCGCCGGCCGAGGCACCCAGATCGGTGCAGGCCTTCACCGCATCCGGGTTGAGATCGAAGACCACGACTTCGTGGTTCGTGTTCTTGATGATGTTGCGGCACATGGGTCCACCCATATTGCCGACGCCGATGAAGCCTACTTTCATGTCGTGTTTCCTCTGGTTGTAACGTGTTCGAATCTCCCCCTCCCCTTGCGGGAGGGGGTTGGGGGGAGGGGGTTGTTGGGCCTGGGGCACCGCCCCCTCCCCCCGGCCCCCTCCCGCAAGGGGAGGGGGAGAAGTTTTTGTCCTCTACCCGCCCAGAAACCGCGCCACCACGGGGTTGGCGCGCATCGCGGCCAGTTCCGCCTCGGTCGGCAGCGCGGGGCGGTCGCGTTGCATGTTCACCATGCACAGGAACCCCATCGGTTCCTTGTCGGTCGCGCGAAACTGGTGCCAGGTCCAGGCCGGGATCGTGATCAGGTCGTGCGGCTTCACGTCTCGCACCTCCTCGCCCAGCAGGCATTGGCCGTGCCCGCGCAGGATCATCACGGCGTGGGTGTGTTCATGCCGCTCCAGCGTCGAGTAGCCGGCGGCGTCCATTTCGAAATACCGCAGCTCGCAGCCCAGACTGTCGTCGTGGAACAGCGTCTGGCGGGAGATGTCCTTGAACGGCGCGCTGCCGTCCTGCTTGTACGGCTGGTAGGCCACGCCTTCCCACCGGTAACCGCCATCGGTGGGGCGAAACAGTTTGGGGTCCATACTCTCTCCGTCATGATCGGGCGCGACCCGACCACCTCCTTCGTTTGTGGCACCGAGCCTCAGGGACCTGAGTTGGCCGGGTCAGGCCCGGCCATGACGGTGGGTGGCGACCGCTCGGGCGAACCGGGCGGCTTCCTCGACGATGTGCTCGCGCGCCATCAGCAGGTTGCCGCCGATCAGCAACATCGTGTCCGGCCCGTAGAAGTCAAGGATTTCGCCCGCGCGGGCCAAGGTCATGCCGCCGGCCGGGATCGGCAGCGCGGCGTTCAGCCCGTCGTCCGTCCGTCGTGCGTTCGCGGCGAGACGCTGGCAGGTCTCGGTCGAGTAGCCGAAGCGGCCGCCGTAAGACGGGAAAATCACCCCGCCCGCGCCGAACAGGCGGAACAGTTTTCCCAGCAGCAGGTCCGGCGCGATCCGAGCAGCACCGCCCAGCGCCGGATGGGCGAACAGCACGAAATCGGGGAATTCGCGGGCCAGCGTCGCCAGTGTAGAAAATCCTGCGATCATCGGCGCCAGCATCGCGCAATCCAGCCCGGCATCCCGCGCGACACGCATCTGCGCGCGCATCGCATCCAGATCGCCGGACAGGCTGGGGATGTAACGGGTGGGATGACCGGTGGATCGCGCGGCCCGCGCGACCGCCTCGGCGCAGGCGGGGATGCGTTCCATGGCCGGGCTGTAACGCTGATCCGCCAGCCCGTGATCGTCCTTGATGAAATCCAGCCCGCCCAGGGCGAAGCGTTCCGCCAACAGCGCCAGCCGCTCCACCGGCAGCCCCTGCGGCTTCAGCGCCGACCCAGTAAACGCTCGGTTTGGCACACCGAGCCGTTCCCGCAGCGCGGCCAGCCCCTGACGGGGTCCACCGAATGCGGCCGCCAGAGCCGGAGGGATATCGACATCCGCCAGAATCGTGTCGTCCTGCAACGACGTATTGCCGAACAGCATGTTCATCAGCTGGCCCGCATCCGCGCCGACGGTAGCCAGCGCCAGCCCGATACGGACGGAGAACACGCCCTCGCCGGCCGTTTCGATCCCTTCCACCACGCCCACGATGTCGGACAGCACGGCGGGCGCATCGATCGCTTCCAGCGGCATCTCGACGCTCTGTTCGACGGCGATGCCTGTGGCGCGCGCCTCGATCCCGGCCGCGTCGCTTCGGACGCGGTAGGTGACGGAAAGCCGCTCGCTCATCCGCGCGGGATCACCAGCGCGTCCACGGCCACGGCGCCGGCGGCACCCAGGATCACCGGGTTCACGTCGATGGCCTGCAGCCGGTCGCCGATCGCCAGAGCCGCCCGCTGCAAGGACAGCAGCAGATCGACGAAGGCGGCCTCGGCGGCCGGATGGCGCCAGCGCGGGCTGGCGAAGACCCGGCCGATCGCGCTGGTCGCCAGCTTTTCCTCGATGGCAGCGCGGCTGACCGGGATCGGCCACATGACGGAATCGCCCAGTGCCTCGGCATAGATGCCGCCGAGGCCCGCCAGCAGGACCAGCCCGACGCCCTCGGCGCGAGTGATGCCGGCGATGGCTTCCATATCGCCGGAGATCATCTTCTGGACGATGACGTTGGGGCAGCCGACGCTGGCATAGGCGGCTTCGAGCGCATCGGCGTCGGTCAGGTTGACCCGCACCAGCCCGTGTTCGCTTTTATGCGCGATGCCTTCCACAACACCTTTCAACACCACCGGATAGCCGACCGCCCTGGCTGCCGACAACGCATGCGCCGCGCTGGGGCATTCGACGGTGGGGACGGCGCGCATGCCGAAGCTCAGCAGCAGTTCCAGGCTTTCGGGTTCGGTGAGTTGACGGTGGGGCACGGTCGGGGCGGCGGTGGGGGCCGCGTCCGGCAGGGCGGCGGGCGGCGGGCTGAGCATGGCGCCGATGCCTTCGAGCAGGATGTCCATCTCCATGAACACATCCATGCCACGCGATGTGTAGGATTCCCGTTCGGAGTCCGGCATGCCGCCGGGGGACACGATCAACAGCGGCTTGCCCGATGTTTCCCGGCCTTTCCCAAGCGCGCCCCGGATCGGATCGCCCTGCCAGGGATTCATGGAGTGCATCAGGCCCAGCGCGACGGATACCGAGGGATCGGCCATCAGCAGCGACGGCACCTCCGCCGCGCGCCGCATGCCGCCGAAAATGCCCATGTCCAGCGGGTTGCCGATGCGCGAGAACATTTTCTGCGCGTCGATGGCGGCGTGCGTGTCGGGCGCGAGGTCGGCGAGCGTCACGCCCAACGCCTCGCACCGGTCGGCGATCAGGGATGCGCCGGCGCCGGAGGTGGACAGCGCGCCCAGCTTCCCCGGACGGCGCCCGTATTTGGACAGCAACGCGGCGGCCGTCATCAGGCCTTCCAGGGTGCGAACAACGGAGACGCCACTGGCCTGGAACAACGCCTCATAGGCGGCGGCGTCGCCGGCCATGCGGGACGAATGCGCCACCGCCGCCGCCGCGCCGGCATCCGATCCGCCGATTTTCAGCGCCACCACCGGCTTGCCCGCCGCGTGCGCCGCCAGCGCCAGACGGCGGAAGCGGGCGCCGTCCTCCAAACTGTCGATCAGCAGCGCGATCACTTTCGTGGGTTCGTGCGCGATGCCGTATTCCATGTAGTCCAGGACCGAGAAATCGGCCTCGTTCCCGGCGGAGGCGAACAGCGACAACCCGCCGCCGGCCATCGCGAGCCGCCCCGCCATCGCGTCGAACAGCGCGCCGCTATGGGAGAAGATGGACACGCCGCCGGGCTTTTGGCGTTTCGCGTGGGCGGTGTTGAACCCGACCGAGAGCGGGTGATGGGCGTTGTAAATGCCGTTGCAGTTGGGGCCGACGATGCGGATGCCTTCCTCGGCGGCGATCCGAGCGAGTTCGTTCTGGCGTTCGGCTCCGCCGGCATCGAGACTTTCGGCGTAGCCGGCCGATCCCACGATCACGGCTTTCAAGCCGGCCTTGGCGCAATCGCGCACGGCCTGGATGGTGGCCTCGGCGGGGATGGCGAGGAAGGCGGTATCCACCTGCTCCGGCACCGAGGCCAGGTCGGGGAAGCACGGGATGCCGTTCACCTGGGTCAAACGACGGGAAATGCCGTAGACGCCGCCAGGGAAACCGGCGTCGCGGATGTTGTTCAACACGATGTAGCCGTGCTTGGTGTCGTCGTCGGACGCCCCAATGACCGCCACCGCGCGGGGGTGGAACAGAGCCTGAAGTGCATCGTGGTTGCGGGACATGGCGTGGCTCCAAACGTGCCGTTCGTGGCCATGGTGCCGCCCTTGTCGAGTCCTGTCCATGCACACGCGCACGTTGCAGGGTGGGGGGCGATTTCGGATTCCCCGTCATTGCGAGCGAAGCGAAGCAATCCAGTGCCGCGTTCCCTGGTTTGCTTCGCTTCGCTCGCAATGACGGGTGTGGGCGGGCGGACCGCTCCCGCCATTCGATTGTCCGGCCTTATCCGCCCTTCCTGCTTGACTTTTCGCCGTTTGGTCCCGATACCGCGCCCGTCGCGCGTGAGCGGGCGTCCGGCGCTGGCCATTCGGCCGCGGATGCGATCGTTGCGTTGGATTTCGCGACTCAGCCATCGACAGGACCCGATTTGACAGACCCCTCGACCGCCCCGGCGGAACCGACCGACCACGCGCTGCTTGGCGATACCCCCATTGGCGAAGTCCCCAACGGCGAAGTTGTGGCCCAACCCGAACTGGCGTTGCAACCGCACGAGCCGGATGTGCCGGCGGCGGCAGCCGAACCGGAAGCACCGGTTGCGGTAGAGGTCGAGGCCGCATCCGCGGAACCCGAACCCGTGGCAGAGCGGACCGCCGAGGCGGAACCCGCGCCGGCGGAACTGTCGGACACCGAACAGGAAGAAGCCGACGCTTGGCGCGCGGCCGAGGAAGGTTCCGATGAAATCCCGGAAGAACCGGCCGAACCGCCGCGTCCGCTGTTCGCCGACCTCGGGCTGTCGCCGGAAGTGCTGCGCGCCGTCGACGACATGGGCTACCGCCACCCGACGCCGATCCAGGAACAGGCCATTCCCTATGTTCTGATGGGACGCGACGTGCTTGGCACGGCGCAGACCGGCACCGGCAAGACCGCCGGCTTCACGCTCCCGATGCTCGATATCCTCTCCGGCTCCCGCGCTCGGGCGCGCATGCCGCGCAGCTTGATCCTGGAGCCGACGCGCGAACTGGCACTGCAGGTCGCCGAAAATTTTGTCATGTACGGCAAATATCTGAAGCTGACGCACGCGCTGATCATCGGCGGCGAGAGCATGTCGGAACAGAAGGAAGTTCTTAATAAGGGCGTCGACGTGCTGATCGCCACGCCCGGCCGGCTGATCGACATGTTCGATCGCGGGCTGATGCTGCTGACGGATGCCAAGCTGCTGGTGATCGACGAAGCCGATCGCATGCTGGATATGGGCTTCATCCCGGACGTGGAACGCATCGTCTCGATGCTGCCGCCGAACCGTCAGACGCTGTTTTTCTCGGCGACGATGGGGCCGGAAATCAAGCGGCTGGCTGACGCCTTCCTGCAAAACCCCAAGGAAATCGCGGTTTCGCGCGCTGCATCGGTAGCGACGACCATTACCGCCGGTCTGGCGCTGGTCGCCGAACACGACAAACGCGAAGCGTTGCGCCGTCTGATCCGATCCGAAAACGTGCAGAACGCTTTGATCTTCTGCAACCGCAAGGTCGATGTCGATATTCTCTATAAATCGTTGAGCAAGCACCAGTTCAGCGCCGGCGCTTTGCACGGCGACATGGCGCAGACCGTGCGGTTCGCCACGCTGGAGAAGTTCAAGGCCGGCGAGCTGCGGCTGCTGGTATGTTCGGACGTCGCCGCGCGCGGCATCGATATCGGCGGGTTGTCGCACGTGTTCAACTTCGACGTGCCGCATCACGCCGAGGATTACGTCCACCGCATCGGGCGCACCGGACGCGCGGGCCTGGAAGGCCGCGCCTTCACGATCGCCGCGCCGACGGATCGCTTCGCGGTGGAAGCCATCGAGAAGCTGACCGGCAATGCGATTCCGCCGGTGATCGTACCCGGCCTCGACCCCGTCGATTGGGCCGAAGGCGATGGCCGCAAGCGGCGCGGTCGCGGTGCCGCGAAAAAAGGCGCCGCCGAACCGCGCAAAACCGCCAGCCGGGAGCGTGCCCCGCGCGAAGACAAGCCGATGCGGGAGGCGCGGCCGCCGCGCGAACGCACACCGCGCGCGCCGCGGGAGATCGTGGCGCCGGTCGAGGAAATCCGCGCCGAACCCGTGGTCGCGGAACGTCCGCGTTACGAGCGGGATCGGGATCGCGGGGATCGCGATCGTAACCGTGGCGGACGGGACCGGTTCCGCCGCGACGACGACCTCGGGCCGGCGGTGCTGGGCTTCGGCGACGATATTCCCGCCTTCATGCTGCTGCGCACCCGCACACCCCAACGTATCCAGGAGACGGAGTCCGACGCATGAGCGCCAATCCCTTCAAGCCCTTCCAATGGGACGACGCGCTGCGCCTGGATTCTCAGCTGTCGGAAGACGAACGCGCGATCCGCGACGCCGCGCACGCCTACGCGCAGGACAAGCTGATGCCGCGCGTGCTGATGGCGAACCGCAATGAATCGTTCGATCGCGAGATCATGAACGAATTCGGCGAGATGGGTTTCCTGGGCGCGACGTTGGACGGCTACGGCTGCGCCGGCGTGAATTACGTCAGCTACGGACTGATCTCGCGTGAGGTCGAACGCGTCGATTCCGGCTACCGGTCCGCGTTTTCCGTGCAATCGTCGCTGGTGATGTTTCCGATCCATGCGTTCGGGTCCGAGGAGCAACGGCAGAAATATCTACCGAAATTGCGCTCGGGCGAGCATGTCGGCTGCTTCGGGCTGACCGAACCCGATGCCGGGTCCGACCCGGCGTCCATGCGCACGCGCGCGAAGAAGGTCGATGGCGGGTTTTTGCTCAACGGGTCGAAGACCTGGATCACCAACGCGCCGATCGCCGATACGCTGGTGGTTTGGGCGAAGGACGATGCCGGGGATATCCGCGGCTATATCCTCGAACGCGGCATGAAGGGCCTGACGCAGCCGAAGATCGAGGGGAAATTCTCGCTCCGCTGTTCCATCACCGGCATGATCATGATGCAGGACGTGTTCGTTCCGGCGGAAAATCAGTTGCCGAACGTGAAGGGGCTGCGCGGGCCGTTCTCCTGCCTGAACAACGCCCGCTACGGCATTGCCTGGGGCGCGCTCGGCGCCGCGGAATTCTGCTGGCATGCGGCGCGGGATTACACGCTGAACCGGCAGATGTTCGGCCGGCCGCTGGCCGCCACGCAGCTCATTCAGAAAAAGCTGGCGGACATGCAGACCGAGATTACGCTGGGCCTGCAGGCGGTGCTGCAACTCGGGCGGCTGATCGACGCGGAAAATGCCGCGCCGGAGATGATCAGCCTGCTGAAGCGGAACAATTGCGGCAAGGCGCTGGATATCGCCCGCGTGGCGCGCGACATGCACGGCGGCAATGGGATCGCGGACGAGTATCATGTGATCCGGCACGTGATGAACCTGGAAACGGTGAACACGTACGAGGGCACGCACGACGTGCATGCGCTGATTTTGGGCCGAGCGCAGACGGGTATTTCGGCGTTTTGATGGAATCGTCATGGCCGGGCCTGACCCGGCCATCTTTATCCAATGGGCCTGAGGTGGTCGGGTCAGGCCCGACCATGACGGGTGTGTTATGAAACAACGCCAGCACCGCCAACCCCGGCGCGGCGCGACCGCGCGGTTGCCCGCCGCGCCGCCGTCGGCCGAAACGATCGTCGGCCGCGTGGGCGCCGATGGCGATGGGGTCGGTGCGTTGCCGGATGGGTCCGCGCTGTATATCCCGTTCACCCTGCCGAATGAACGCGTTCTGGCGCGCCCCGTTGCTCGCCATGGCCAGGGCTGGACCGCCGAGGCCGTTACCATCGAATCCCCCAGCGCCGAGCGCATCGCGCCGGCGTGCGAGCATTTCGGGACCTGCGGCGGGTGCGTCGCGCAGCATTGGGCGGAACCGGGGTATCAAGCCTGGAAAGTCGCGCTGCTGCAGGCCGGGTTGCGGCGGGCAGGGTATGGCGATGTCGCCATCGACCCGATCGTCTCGGGCGGGCCGGGACAGCGGCGACGCATGGACCTCGCGGTGCGGCGGCTGCCGGCGGGGTTGCGGCTGGGGCTGCACAAAGGCCGGTCGTCCGATGTCGTTGACCTGAACGCCTGTCCCATTCTGCACCCCGATTTGTTCGGGTTGATCGCGCCGCTGCGGGTGCTGTTGAACCGGTTGAGGACGGTGCGGAAGGAAGCCTCGGTCGTCGTCAACCTGCTGGACTCCGGGCCCGATCTGTTGCTCCGCGGCGATGCGCCGTTGGAGCAGACGGATCGTAACCTGTTGATCGAATTTGCCGGGACACATGGGTTGCCGCGCGTGTCCTGGGCGCAAGGGGCCGATACGCCGGAGACGGTTTGTTTACTGCGTCCGGCGATCGTTTCGCTGTCCGGCACCACCGTTGCACCGCCGCCGGGCGCGTTTCTGCAAGCGACGGAGACGGGCGAACAGGCGATTATCGGGCGGGTGTTGGATGCTTTGCCTGGGAAATTGACGGCGCGGGCGCGAGTCGCGGAACTATATGCCGGTTGCGGCACCATCACCTTCGCCCTGGCGCCGAAGGTGCGCGTTGCCGCTTACGAGGGCGACCGCGACGCTTTCGCTGCCTTGCGCACCGCCGCCAACAACCCCGCGACCGGGGGACGGGTCGAGGCCATTCAGCGCGATTTGGCGCGGCAGCCGTTGTTCGTGAAGGAACTGGCCGCGTTCGCGGCCGTTATATTGGACCCGCCGCATAACGGCGCACCCGAGCAGACGGCGCAGATCGGGGCCTCGGGGGTGGGGACGGTTATTTATGTCAGCTGCAACCCGAGTGCGTTGGCGCGGGATGGGTTGTTGTTGAAGCAGGCGGGGTATCGGTTGGACTCCGTCACGCCGATCGATCAGTTTCTGTGGTCGGCGCGGTTGGAGAGTGTTTGCATTTTCCGGAAATGATACGATTTTTATCCATTATATTTTAGTTATATTATCTATTCGGATTGTATATCGGTATCGCAAATGAGCGAAAATGCGACCGGCATTATGTAGCGGTCGCCATTATGCCAGGCAAGACGTAAGAACCTGATATGGATATCATCTTGGGTATGGAGAGCACCTTCACCATCTCCAGTGTCATAGACGAGATCGCCTGGATCACCGGACAGATTGTAGCGGCCGAACGCGTGGTTGTCCGGCGCCTACAGGGCCGACGAGACCGAATCGGAGATCGCCAGCAAGCTGTCGCATGACATCCTCGCTGGGCGTGCTTCCTAGTAGTTCTTGCGATGCGGGAACTGGAAGGGGGAAATGTGGCGGGTTTATAAAATTCCCTCGCCAGCCAATCGCCAATACGTTGCCGACGTATTGATTCAGTGCCATACGCATCTCGCAATGAGAGTTCAAATATCGTATCAGCGTCTTTGACAATTTCTCCACGCAATTTCACATAAAATAGAAGCTTTCCGTCAACCGGAACACTTCCAATCGGAGTGGCTTTTGTATGGTCAATAAAAGACTCAGCCCCCTTAATTACCATGCTGTTGGTCGGTCCCGCCGCTCGCATCATCTCTGGCATAATGGTATTTTGGGCTATCATCGGGATTTTTCCTGTGGGAATCACTACCAAGGACCATTCAGTCACGATCGATGGCTGACCAGTGTTCCAAGCATGAATGTCGAGTACAATGCCCGTATATTCATTTCGCCAATCTAGGGCATCCGGGGTAAAGATCGCGCCACCCGGTACGGTAAATCTGATTTCCGGCTTCAGGGGCGTCGAAAGCGCGGCGGCTTGGGGCTGCTTCTCCGATTCTGTGCGAATAACCAACACAGGGGACACAACGACCCCTATCAGAATACACCCAATTGCGAGCCCCGCGTCCGTCATCCATCGGGGGACCTTCGGCCATCGATATTGAGTGATCAACCCCAATATCGCCAACGCTAAGCCGCAAATGCCTATTATGCGATCAATCATGGCCACCTCCAATGTGTACAATCGCAAAGAAATCGCTGTGATGGCAAGCCAGAACAGTGCGCCTCCCGCGCGCAGGATACCCACCTAATCTATCTCCCGCCACCCGGTTCTGCGGGAGTGCGGCCGGTGGGATGGATACGGCCGCCCGACGACCAGCGCCGGGGTGCGTCGCATAACGCACCCTGGCCAGCGCCGCCGTCCCCCCGCTAATCTCCTACTCATGCGCCCCCGTTCCACCGCCCCGCTCCCCACCGACCCCAACGTCCAGATCCAGTCCGAACAGCGCGTCTGGTCCGGCCGCTTCCCGCTGGACGTCTTCAAATTCCGCCAGCGCCGGTTCGACGGCACGATGTCGGGTCTCCGCACGTGGGAGACGTGGCGCCGTGGCAAGGCCGTCGCGCTGTTGCCGTACGACCCCATCGCCGACGCCGTCATGCTGATCGAGCAGTTCCGCTTTCCCGCCTTCGTCGCCGGCATCGACCCCGTGCTGGTGGAACTCCCCGCTGGGTTGCTGGAGGACGGGGAGGACCCGGAAACGGCCATCCATCGCGAAATGGCCGAGGAAATGGCGATGTCCGCCGACCGCTTGGTCCGCATCGGCGGGTACATGCTGACGGCGGGTGGGGCGGACGAATTTTGCGAACTGTATGCCGGGCGCGTCACGGCGCCCGAGACCGGCCCCGACGGCATCGCGTGGCACGCGGGGGAGGCTTCGGAAGACGAGGACATCCGGGTCCGCGTCTGGCCCGCCGGGAAGGCCATCGAGGCCACGCTGGACGGGCAGTTTACGAACTCCATCACCGCGATCGGTCTGATGTGGCTCC
>Ga0214182_1000321_pt1 | contig 20349 bp, 21 predicted proteins | sample TroBogEpilimnion_8_FD_153020 | JGI IMG/M metagenome (GOLD analysis project Ga0214182, IMG submission 153020) | Freshwater microbial communities from Trout Bog Lake, WI - 14NOV2007 epilimnion | ecosystem: Environmental > Aquatic > Freshwater > Lake > Epilimnion/Euphotic zone | place: Trout Bog... | reverse complement strand
TAAGGAAAGTCGTGGGTGGCAGGCCTGCGCCTGCCATGACGACGGGGAGATACCGTGCCGGACCAACAATTCGACGAAGTGCGCGCGTCTTGTAAGCCCATGGAACGGCGGCTGTTGCAGGTCGCCGTTCTTCTGGCCGGCATCGTGCCGGTATCCGCCGGGCTGGCCGGGGTACTCCTCGGCCCCGGCGTCGCGGGCGGGGGCGGCGGGACCGACCTCGACAGCCATGTGCGCTATCTGTCCGGCCTGCTGCTGGGGATCGGGCTGACCTTCTGGTCCCTGGTGCCGCGGATCGAGCGGCACACCGCGTTGTTCCGCGCGCTGACACTGATCGTATTCATCGGTGGGTTGGGACGTTTGTTGGGGGTATTCGCGGCAGGCACGCCCTCGGCGCCGATGAAGGCAGCGTTGGCGATGGAGCTGGTCGTGACCCCGCTACTCTGCTGGTGGCAACGCCGGGTGGTCCGACACGCCACGCCTCGATTGGCCATGCTTTAGGCAGCCAGCAAGAACACACGCCATCATTCTGCCACTTGGCCGAGCGTTCATGTTATGGCAACAGGGCGCCGCCGCACCGGCCAGCCTCTATCCGATTGCTCCGCTTACCCATGAATCCAACCCAGACACGCGCCTTCGTTCCAGCCAGTCCGGCTCGACGAGCCGTTGTAAGCGTCGCCAGCGTGTTGCTGCTGGGGGCCGCGCTGGCGATCATGCTGTTCGCTGTCATGCGCACACCGCTCAAGGACGACATTGCTTGGCTGCTGTACGTCGCACGCCGCTGGATGGCGGGGCGCGCGCTGTATGTGGACGTGGTGGAGGTGAACCCACCGCTGATTGTCTGGCTTTCGGCCGTGCCAATCCAGATCGGTGCCTGGCTCGATATCGACCCCCAGCGCATTGCGATGCCGTTCTTCATTGTCTCCGTCATGGGGTGCGCGTGGTGGGCGGCGGCGCTGCTGCGGGCGCGGGGCGGGCTGTTCGCCGACCGGCTGCCGGTCTTCGCCGTCATCGGGTCGGTGCTGCTGGTGGTGCCGGCGGCGGATCTCGGTCAGCGGGAGCATCTGCTGGTCGCGGCCATGCTGCCCTATTTCGTGCTGTTCGCGGGATCGCTGGATGGTGCGCCGCCGAAGCGGGTCATCGCCATTGCCGCCGGGATTCTGGCCGGCCTCGGCTGCGCCCTGAAACCTCGCTACGCCGGGGTGTTCGTTGCGTTGGAATGTGTCGCGTTCCTGCAAGGCCTGCGGCCCTGGCGCGTTATGCCGATTGCGGCCGCCGCGACCATGGCGCTGTACGGCGCCGCCGTCGCCGTGGTCTGCCCGGCCTATTTGAGCCGAGCGGTGCCGCTGGCTTTGGCGTTGTACGGGGGGACGGATGTGCCGTTCGCATCCTTGCTGGTGGACAGCCTGCCGTTGATCCTGGGTGAGGCGGTTGCTTTCCTGCTGTGGCGCCATGCCCGCGGGGACCTGCCGGAGCGCAATCTGCTGCTGACATTGGTGACCTTCGCCGCCGCCAGCACGCTGATCTGCTTCGTCGACGGCAAGGACTGGTTCTACCACCGCCTGCCCGCCACGATTGTCACCGTGTTGGCGCTGGTATGCTGGGCGGTGTCCGCTTGGCTGCACCGGCATTCGGACTCCCGGAGCCTGCGCCTGCCGATGGCGCTGGCTGGCATCGCCGCGATGGTGTTCAGCGTGACCGCCTTCCAGCGCCTGGAACCCGAGGTCGCGCTGGCGATGGAGCCCGAGGTCACGACCGTCCAGAAGCTGGAACAGATCGTCCGCCAGCAGCACGCCCGCACCTACATCGCTTTCTCCGAGTGGATCGCGCTGGGTTTCCCCGTCGTGAACAACACCGGCGTTGCCTGGGCGTCCCGCTTCGATTCGATGTGGGCCTTGAAGGGGGAGCAGTGGCGCGCGCGCTTCGATCCCGCCGGCACGAAGGAGTTTCCCATCCGCCGCTGGGTCGCGCACGATTTCATCGCCGGCTGCCCGGACATCGCTGTGGTCGATACACGGGAAACCACCGATTATATCCGGGTCCTGAGCGCCGCCGATCCGTCCTTTGCCCGTGTCTGGACCCGCTACAAACCCATCGCGTCGTTCGACGGCCTGACGGTCTATCGCCGCGGCAAGGCTGGCTGCATCGATCCCTGGGTGGCTGCCGAGTCGCGGGTGACCGCTTCGCGATAAAGCGCATAGGGTCTATGCCGCTGGCTGGGACCCGTTCTAGTATCGCGGTCGAATGATATTATCCCCTCGAAATATCGGTCATTGGACGCTCGTCCAAGGAGCAGCGCTTTCGTGCCTGACCGCGATCGCGGCCGGCCCTGTTGTCGCGCAATCGTCTGACAACCCGATCAGTGTATCGCCGGGGCGTCCGCCAGCACCGCATGGCCGTCGGTTTGGCGCGGGACCCGCGATATCGGATGCCATCAACGATCTGGATGCCATGTATGCCGACTACGAAGCGTTCAAACAGCGCCTCCAGGACCATACCGACATCGTCTACTCGATGGAGGTATCGGCCTTCCCACAATGGGGAACACCGAACGGCGGACCTGGATCGGTCCTGCTTCTATATGCGCCCACCATTACCTGGACGCCCTTCAAGGATACGGCCTACGGGTCCGGGTCCTTTACGTTCGCCTTTGCGCGGCGCCAGTACTGGACCCGCACCACGACCGCCGATAACCAGACCCGCCTCGGCCTGCTGACACCGCCCAATGGCGACGTTGCCGCCGGCAACGAATTCGTCCAGCTCACCTATACCCATACTTTGCCAGGCGATTGGAACTGGTTGTCGGTCACCGTCGGTCAATACGAATTCGACGCTTTCGACAACAATCAATACGCCGACAGCACCCAGGACACCTTTATCAACTTAGCTTTGGCGCAGAACGGCACCCAGGCCTACGCCACCGCCGGCATCGGATCCTATGTGCAGGCCACCAGTCCGGACAATCAGTACTCGCTGGCGGGCGGCTTCCAGAGCGCGACCAATATCGATGGCTCGACCATCGCGACGCGCGGCCTGAGCGGCGAGAAATACGGCTATTTCATATACGGACAGTGGGTCCCCGCCTTCCTGCCAGGGGCGACCTACAGTGTTATTTGGTATGCGCAGCCTTCGGTCCCTTTGCAGCCCGCCGCCGCGCAAGGCGTATCGTTCAGCGCGGTGCAGAATTTCGGCGAGAAATGGGGGCTGTTCCTGCGCGCCAGTCACGCCACCGGCGCCGTCAGCCCGATCGAAACCTCGATAGGTTGGGGCGCCATCTACAACGATCCGTTTGGGCACCGGAAAGGCGATCAGTTGGCCGCCGGGTTTTTCTGGAACAAGACGAACGAACGGGTCTTCGACCCATCGATACGGCCGGCGGAGTGGGGTATGGAATATTACTACCGGTATACCGTCTTCAAAGGCCTGCAGATCACCCCCGATGTGCAGATTTACGTGAACCCGGCAGCGTCCGAAAAACGCGGACCCGCCGCGATGTTCACGCTACGGACGACGGCGTATTTCTGATATTTATCCCGGATCCTCCAACCCGATCGCCCGCAGCCGTGCACCTTCCTCGTCCCAGCCGGTACGCTGCTTGACGTTGAGGAACAGGTGCACCGTGCGTTCCAGCAGGCGGCCCAGGTCCTGCCGAGCGCGGGCACCGATCGACTTGATCTTGGACCCCTTGTCTCCGATCAGGATCGCCTTGTGGCCGGGACGTGCCACGTAAACCGTCACGTCGATCCGCACCGATCCGTCCTTGCGTTCGGTCCAGGTCTCGGTTTCGACAGTCGTGCCGTAGGGCACTTCTTCATGCGTCTGCATGAAGATCTGCTCACGCACGATTTCCGCGGCCAGAAGGCGTTCCGGCAGGTCGGTCAGGTCGTCTTCGGGATACAGGAACGGGCCTTCCGGCATGGCCGCGGCGAAGGCGTCCATCAGCTCCAGCAGCCCGTCACCGGTGGAGGCGCTGACCATGAAGGTTTCCTCGAAGGTCGCCAGTTCGGTCAGCGCGGCGGTGAGCGGCAGCAACGCCCCCGGCGGGACCAGATCGCATTTGTTCAGCACCAGCCAGCAGCGCCGGCCGGACTGCCCCAATTGTGCGGCGATGGCCCGCACATCGGCGGTGGCGCCGGCCTTGGAGTCCACCAGCAGCACCGCCAGATCGGCGTCCGCCGCGCCGGTCCAGGCCGCTTTCACCATCGCGCGGTCCAACTTGCGGCGTGGGTGGAAGATGCCGGGCGTATCGACCAGCAGCACCTGGCTCTCGCCGCGCATCATGATGCCCAGCACCCGGAAGCGTGTCGTTTGCGCCTTGGGGGAGACGATCGAGAGCTTCGCGCCGGTCAGACGGTTCAGCAGTGTGGACTTACCCGCGTTGGGCGCGCCGACAATGGCGACGAAACCGCATTTCATACCCGTACGCTCCCCAACAAGGCTGCCGCGGCTGCCTGTTCCGCTGCCTGTTTGCTGCCGGCGATCCCTACCCCGGACAGCTCGCCCACCGTCACGGTCACCGTGAATTCCGGTGCATGCGGCGGGCCGGCTCGGTTGGTCACGGCATAGACGGGAGTCGTGCGGGCACGCTTGTGCGCCCATTCCTGCAACGCGCTTTTCGCATCCTTCGGCGGTTCCGCGTGTTCGGTCATCGCTCGGTCCCAGGCACGGCGGATGAAATCGCGCGCCGGCGCCAAGCCGGCGTCCAGATACAAGGCGCCCAGGGCCGCTTCCAGCGCGTCCGCCAGCACGGTCGCCCGCTGCTTCACGCCGGCTTTGGCTTCCCCGACCGACACCGACAAGGCGCTCGCAAGCCCGATATCCTCGGCCACCTGCGCCAGCACCGGCTGCGACACCAGATGCGCCAGCCGCCGCCCGAGGTCGCCTTCCTGCTCCCTGGGAAAATGTTCGGCGAGCCACTCGGCCATGATCAGACCCAGCACGCGGTCGCCGATGAATTCCAGCCGCTCGTTCGATCCGCGCGACCCTCGGCCGGAGGAGGCCGACCGATGGGTCATCGCCTCCCGCGCGAGATCGGGCCGGCCGAAGTTGTGCCCGAGGATGGTTTCGAGCGGTGTCGTCAACGGATCGGTTTCAGGATGCGGGAGTAGCGGATCTTGAACGGCCATTCCCAGAACGCCCACCAGTCGTCGTTGGGGTCGCTTTCGATCGAGAAGAACAGGATTTCCGCCCGTCCGACAAGGTTTTCCACTGGCACGAAGCCGACGCCGGAGCTGTTCATGAAACGGCTGTCCGAGGACATGTCGCGGTTGTCGCCCATCGCGAACACATGATCGGGCGGCACGACATATTCCACCGTGTTGTTCGGATCGAATTCTCGCGCCGGATCGAAGTCCGACCGTTGGGCGTTGGTCACGCCATCGGTCGCCTTGAGGATATCGTGCTTCACGCCGTTCGGCAGGGTTTCCTGGTAGCGCCGCATCTCGGTCCGGATCCCCTGGTCCCGCGCGGTGAAGGTGCCTTCCGTCGTTCGTGGTGCGAGTTCGCCGTTCACGTAGAGCTGGCCTTGCTTCACCTGAATCCGGTCGCCGGGCAGGCCGATGATCCGCTTGATATAGTCGGTTGAATTATCGCGCGGCCATTTGAACACCGCCACATCCCCGCGCTTCGGCAAGGAGCCGAAGATACGGCCGTGGAACAGGGGCGGCGACAGCGGCATGGAGTATTTGGAATATCCGTAGGTGTATTTCGATACGAACAGGTAGTCGCCCACCAGCAGTGTCGGAATCATGCTGCCGGACGGGATGTTGAACGGCTCGAACATCACCGTCCGCACGCCGACCGCGATCAGGATGGCATACACGATGGTTTTGATGTTTTCGGCCCATACGCCTTGTTGGCGCTTGGGCGCGGCCTTGCTGGTCGCCATGGGGGATGGGGCTTTCAAGGTAGGATTGCGCGGGGTTCAAGCCCGCCCGTGGTCGCTATGTCAAGGACGCGATGCCGGCACCGCCGATATAATGACCTGCGCGAAGGCGTAGGGGTACTCGTCCGTCATCGTCAGATCGACCTGCGCCGCCATCCCCGACGGGACCAGCGACGCGAGCCGTTCGGCCGAACCGTCCGTGAGTACCAATGTGGGTTTGCCGCCGGGCAAATTCACCACTTCGAGATTGGAAAAGAACACGCCGCCCGCGAACCCCGTGCCCAGCGCCTTGGCCCCGGCTTCTTTCGCCGCGAAGCGCTTGGCATAGGTGGACGGCCGGATCTTCTCCGCGCGTCGCCCCGCCTCCGCCCGCTCCTGCTCGGTGAAGACGCGGTCCAGGAACCGGTCGCCGTGACGCGCGATGGCCTTTTCGATCCGGCGGATGTCGCAGATGTCCGAACCCAGCCCGAGGATCATCAGCCTTTGGCCCGCTCAACGCTTTGGATGCCGGAGGCGCCGCGCAAACCGGCGACGACCTTCGCTAGATGCTGCAAATCGCGCACATCCACGTCCACCATCGTCTCCATGAAGTCGGACTGGCGGTTGACGATTTTCAGGTTGGAAATGGCGCCGTCCTGTTTGGCGATGGCGTTGGTCAGGACCGCCAGCGCACCGGGGTCGTTGCCCGTGACGATGCTGATGCGCGCGGTATGGCCGGGTGGCTTACCGTTCGGGCCGCCTTTGTTCAGGACCTCATAATTCCAATCGACGTCGATGAAGCGCTCGGGCGTCGCGGCGAAACCGGCGAGGGTTTGGCAGTCCCGCCCGTGGATCGTCACGCCTTTGCCGGTGGCGACGATGCCCACGATTTCGTCGCCCGGCACCGGGTGGCAGCAGCCGGCGAAACTGAAGGCCATGCCGGGCACGAGGCCTGTCACGGGCATGCCATGATCCGGCTTGGTGCCGCGGGCCGTTCGCGCGAGCAGCCCCGGCACCACGCGTTGCGAGCGGGCGGCCTGCTTCAACTCGGGGTACGCGGTCGTGACGACGTCGCGCGGGCTGAGGTTGCCGTTGCCCACCGCGATATAAAGATCGTCCAGCGCCCCGATCTTCAGCGCCTTCAAATGCGGCTCCAGCGCCTTTTCCGAACCGTCGACGCCCGCCTGACGGAATGCCTTGGTCAGTTCGGCCTTGCCGGCGTCGCGCGATTGCTCGCGCTGTTCCTGGTGGATGAACCGGCGAATACGGGCGCGCGCCTTGCCGGTGACGCAGAAGCGTTCCCATTGCGGCGACGGCGTGCCGCCGCGGGCGGTCATGATTTCGACCTGATCGCCGTTCTGCAGCTGGTGGCGCAGCGGCAGCAGGCGGCCGTTGATCTTGGCGCCGACGCAGGTATCGCCGATCTGGCTGTGCACGGCGTAAGCGAAGTCCACAGGCGTGGCGCCGCGCGGAAGCTGGATCAGCTGTCCCTTCGGCGTGAAGCAGAAGACCTGATCGCCGTAAAGTTCCAGCTTGGTGTTTTCCAGGAAATCCTCGGGCAAAGCCGAGTTTTCCAGAATTTCCAGGAGGTCCTGCACCCAGCGGAACTGCTGGGTTTCCTTGCCGTCGATCTTGGCGTCGTGAGTCTTATACAACCAGTGGGACGCCACGCCGTTTTCAGCCACGTCGTTCATGTCCGGCGTGCGGATTTGGATTTCGATCTTCTGGTTGCGTGGCTCCCGCAGCGTTACGCCGGTGTGCAGCGACTGGTAGCCGTTGGTTTTCGGGGTCGAAATATAGTCCTTGAATCGCCCGGCGATGACCGGATAGGCCGAGTGCACCGCGCCCAATGCCGCGTAGCAGTCGCCTTTGGTTTCCACCACGACGCGGAACGCCATCAAATCGGAAAGCTGCTCGAACGCCACGTTGCGGCGCTGCATTTTCTCCCAGATCGAGTAAGGCGATTTTTCGCGACCGGTGACCTCCAGGACCTTCACGCCGGCTTCACGGCAGATGCGGGCGAGCTCCTCCCGCACTTCATCGATCACGTCTGCGCCCTGGCCGCGCAGGAAGTTCAAGCGCGCCTGGATGGTGCCATACGCTTCGGGTTCCAGTTCCGCGAACGACAAGGTCTGGAGTTCTGTCTTCACCGCGTCCATGCCGATGCGTTCGGCCAAAGGCGCGTAGATTTCCATTGTCTCCCGAGCGATGCGCTGGCGGCGATCGGGCTTCTGCACGAAGTGCAGCGTGCGCATGTTGTGCAGGCGGTCGGCCAGCTTCACGAGCAGGACGCGGATGTCCTTGCTCATGGCCAAGACGAGTTTGCGGAAATTCTCCGCCTGTTTGGTGCGGTCGGATTGCAGTTCCAACCGGGTCAGCTTGGTGACGCCGTCCACCAGCCCGGCGATTTCCTTGCCGAAGCGGGTTTCGATATCGGCGAGGCGAAGCGGCGTGTCCTCGATCGTGTCGTGCAGCAGGCCGGTGGCGATCGAGGCCGTGTCCAGCCAATAGCCCGCCAGGATGTCGGCGACGGCGATCGGGTGGGTGATATAGGGATCGCCGTTATCGCGCCGCTGGTTGCCGTGCGCCTGCATGGCCAGGACGTAGGCCGCGTCGATCAGGCCGGTATCGGCCTTCGGATCGTAGGCATGGATTTTTTCCGTCAGTTCGAACTGACGGATAATGTCGGGACGCGCTTTTGGCTCCGCTGTAGCCAGCGCGGCTGCCGCGCCATCGGGGGCGGCGAGCGGCATCGCGCGACCGGTCCCCCTTTGGGTCATGCTGCTTGGCCGTCCATCGGCTTACCGATGGGTGCGGCCGCCGAGTTCCGCCTCGATGGCTGCTTCCAGGTCGTCGGGGGACAAGTCTTCCGCTTCGGCAGCGAGGATGGCGTTTTCCTCCTCGGCGGATACATCCTGCAGGCCGAAGATGTTCTGGTCGGTCGGGATAAGGTCCAGCACTTCCTCGTCCGCCGGTTCCGGTTCCGGGGAGCGGGACAGGGAGCGGATCAGATCCTGCTCGATCTTCGGCAGCTCGATGGTTTCCTCGGCGATTTCGCGCAGGGCCACGACGGGGTTCTTGTCGTTGTCGCGATCGACGGTCAGTTCCTCACCGCGTGACAGGTTGCGGGCGCGCTGCGCTGCGAGCAACACGAGCTCGAAGCGGTTGGGGATCTTCTGAACGCAGTCCTCGACGGTAACGCGCGCCATACGGCCAGTCTCCGGTTAAGGGATATGTGAACGAGGAACCTACGCCATGTTGCGCCGCGGTGCAAGGGGCGCGCGGCAGCACAGGGCAATCGCATATGAGCGCCGAGCCACGCGCCCGTTCGCCATTCACCCGTCATGTTGGGAGTTCGATCATTTAATTCTTGCTTTGTTCTATTTTCTCTGCTACCACCATCCCGATGACCCGAGCAGCCCCGACCAGTCCGGCCTCTCCTAAACCTCGCCCTATCCCGGGGCGTATCGGGGCTGTTCTTCATGTCCTCGCGGTCCTCGTCGCCCACGCCCGGCACTTCGCCGCGACCGCCGTCACCCGCGCTGCCGTCCCGGAATTCGCTACCGCCGCCGCGGTTTTCGGCACCAGCAATCTCCCTACTATTTTGCACCGGATGCAGCGCGGGGTGCTGCGGGCGCTCGCGTTGCGGGACTATCTGCTCGCGCGGGCCGCCCGGGGGCGGAACCTGCGGTTCGCTTGGCCGCAGCGGGTGGAACTTCTGCCCCGGCATCTTCCTCCGGCTGGACCGGCGCGGCGGCCGCGTTCCGCGCCTTTGCGTCCGCGCCGTCCGGAACCGGCGTTGCTGGATTCCGATAATCCCGATGCGTTGCGGCTGCCCACGGCCGAAGAACTCGCCGCCGAGGTGCGGAGTCGGCCGATCGGGCGGACCATGACTCATATTTGTCTGGACCTGGGCATTGTCCCCGGTTTCTGCGACGGCGAGTTCTGGAATCGGGTGGAAAAGACGCTGCGGCGGTATGGCGGCAGCCTGGGCCGCCTGTACAAGGTGCGCGGGCGGCGCGAAGAAACCTATCAGCGCGAACGCGACCGACGCCCGGATACATGGCACATCGACTGGCGGGATCTCCGCCCATCGACCGTCCGCCGGGCGCTTGGGTGTCTGATCGGGGAAACGCCGCCGGCCATTGTCCCTAGTTGATGCCGTTTGAGGCCAAACGTGTTGGCGCCGTCTTACCGGTCGCGTGCATTTTGCGCGCGGGCCGGCACTTGCATGCCGGTTGTTGGCACAATGGACTCAAGGCCATATGCAAATAGCCCTGCCGCCAAACCCCGCCGCCCTTTACGGCCGCGCGAACCCGGCGTTAAGCTCCCCGGTCAGAGGACGTCATTCGCCACAACCCCAAGGGAGGGCGCCATCATGTTGCAGACCCAGCAAGCCGTGCGTCAGGACGCTGCCTTTCAGGAGCTGACAACCGCGATCCTGGAGCGCGATCAACCGCGCACCGCCGACACCTTCTTCCGCATGGTGAAGAAGGAAGGACGCTCGATCCCCGAAGCCATCGGCGTGGTCATGGAAGCCGAGGCGCCGTTCGTGCAGGTGCCCAACCATATCAACGTCAAAGACGGACAGCTTGTGCTGATCAACAACGATCACACGATCCTGGGCATGCGCACCTCCGCCGCGCTGATGCCGTATCTGGCCAAGGAAAACCAGTTGCTGCCCTTCCTGCAGAGCATCTGGTACATCCCCGCCGGCCTGGACATCTGGAACCAGCTGCTGGGCAAATACCCCGGCCGTTACGCCACCATGAAGGGCATGAACGTGCCGCCACCGGATTACGGACCCGTCGTGTGGAACCAGGATCAGGCACCGCTGCGCGAGGGCAATACGATCGACGAACGCCTGCAGGCGCACATGCTCGCGACCATGGGTGGGGAGGTGGAACGGTCCTATGGCATGTTCCTCGATCTCGCCGCCGATCCGGATGCGCGCGACCGGCTGCGCGACCAGATCATGTTCCTTGGGCTGATCGACATTCAGGACACGATCGCCGGCCGTAAGGCGCGGAACACCGGCCACAAGGCGTTGCGGGCGCGGGCGATTACCGGGCTGGCGGATTATGTCGGCTGGGATAACGCGCACGGCGTGTTCTACACCGGCGTGCCGGATATGGCGGTGGGGCCGCTGTATTACTCCTTCTATGACTCCGTCTGCGTGATTCTGGCCGAAGCCTTCCCCGATGGCGGCAAAAGCCTGCGGGAGGACAACAAAACCCCGCTGACTCCGGCCGAGGTCGAATCCTTCGTCGAACTGCTGATGTGCGGCGACGGGCAGCAGGTGTCCGATCAGATCGTTGCGCATCTGAAGAACGGGATATCGATCCGCAGTCTGGGCGACGCCATCCAGATCGGCGCGGCCGAGCTGATTTTGCGCAATACGGTGCCTCGGAAATTCACGGATGGGCAGCATCCCTACGATTATTGCAATACCGCGAACCACTGGATCCGTGGCGGTACCAGCCCGTATCAGCACCGTGTGCTGTTCCTGATGGCGAATTTCGTGAACGATTCGGCGCGCGCCAATAAATGGACGACATCGGTGATCGGGGACGAAATAAAATCGTTCGACGGCGCCGGCCGCTCACCGCAAGCGCTGCTGAAACAACTCGATGAATCCATCATGTCTTTCGATATCGCGGCCAGCACCGCGACCGCGCATGCCTATCTGCGATCCGGCGCGGACCGGCGGGCGTATATGGAAACGGTGGCGCTAACGGCGTGCAAATTCCAGGACGATCCGCACAACCAGAAAATCACTCACTCGTCCTACGAGGAGTACGAAAACAACAGCACACACCTGAAGGATAATCTATTGCTCGCTGCGGTGCGCCAACTCGCCGGCTGGCCCAAAATGCCCGGCGAACGCGATTGTTACGCTCGTTTTGTTGCGGATTGGAGCAAACATTAACGCGTGGGGCTGGTGATCTTCGGCATCTTCCAACCGGCAGGTGCCTCCCCCTCCCCGATATGGATCATCGACGCCGCCGAACCCGGCTGGCTCGGCGTCCACAGCTTGATGCCGAAGGCGAGTTCGATGGGGCCGGACTTGGCGGGGACCTCCGCTTCCGGCGGCAACGTGCCGTGCCAACTGGCGAAGACTTTCTCCTGGTAAGGCTTTCCCTGCGTCGGATCGGCGGAGTGGTAGGCGGCCACGGCGTCGGTCCAGTTGCCCAGGCGGGATTTCAAAGACGCCAGGAACTGGCCGGCGTAGCGGCCGTTGGTCGTGGGATCGAAGGCCTCCGCCAGCGTGGCGAAGGCGTTGGGGTGATACAGCAGGCTGACCTGGAAACAGCCGACGTCGATGTTGCGAGCGCCGCCGGCGCGCAGGGCCTCGGTCGTTTGGATGGCTTCCGCCGCGTTGTTGAACATGCGCCCGTCGCCGGCGACATCGATGGTCCAGGGCCAGGCCGTCACGCGCCGGGTTATGGGATCGAGGCGCCCGCTCTCCACCCGGCCGATCGCCATCAGCAGGCCCGGCGGCAAGTCGAAGCTGCGTTCGGCATCGGCGGCCGCCTGTTCGCAGGTAACGGCGGCGCGCGCCGAACCGGCCGCGACTAGGAGGCAGAGCGCGAGAAGGCGGCCGAACGCGGTCACGCGACCAAAGGCAGGTCGTCCGGCACCCGCAGGATATAACCGGCGCCCCGGACGGTATCGATCAAATCGGTCACGCCATAACGCTCCAGCTTCTTGCGGACCCGGCAGACGATGACGTCGACGGCTTTCAGTTCCGGCTCCTCCGCCCCGGTATACAGGTGATGCAGGAAGGCGGTCTTGGCGAGGACGGTGTTCTGCCTGAGGAACAAGAGCTGGAGCACGCCGTATTCCCGAACCGAGACCGGCACTCTTGTATCCGCGACGAAAACCTCCCGCTTTTCCAGGCTGAGCGTCACATTGCCGGCTCGCAGCACCGACCGAGCATGCCCGGCCGATCGGCGGACGACGGCACGGACGCGGGCGAGGAGTTCGTCCAGGTCGCAGGGCGTCGCCACCACGTCGTCGGCGCCCTGATCGAGGGCTCGGGTGCGGATCGCGGGCGTGGAGTTGGCGGCGAGCAGGATGATCGGGATGTTCATACCGGCGGCGCGGGTCTGCCGCACGACGTCCTCGCCGCGTTGGTCGGGCAAAGCGGCGTCCATCAGGACCAGATCGAAGTCATACAAACGCATGAAATCCAGGGCCTCGTGCCCGGAATGGGCGTGTTCGATCTTGATGCTGCCGCGGTGCAGCACTTTGGCTTCATTGTCCTGCTGGCTGATGACCGCCAATCCGACCCGCAAGATCAGCATCGACCGAATCCCCTTTGCTGGCCCGGGGTTCCCTTAGCAGATTACTTAATGCCGGCATAATCCTGCCTTAGGTTTGCCACAGGTTCAGGTCAAAAGGCATGCATACCCTGAACCCTGGGACGCACCGATGACCGAAACCGAGTATTCTCTGAAGATCGAAGAACTCGACCGGCTGCTGAACGATCCGGATGTTCCCATGCAGCCGGCCCGCGTTTGGGCGCTGCTGGACGAGGTCGCCGATCATGGGCGGATGCCCGAGGCGATGGCGGCCTGATCAGGCGCGTTCTGCGCCGATCAGGAATTCCTTGTTCCCTTCCGGTCCGGTGATCGGGCTTTCCTCGATCCCGAGAACGCGCCAGCCTGGGAGCGACGACCACCAAGCTTGGACCTTCTGGCAGACTTCCGAATGCACGGCGGGATCGCGGACGACGCCTTTATTGCCGACCTGACCCGGCCCGGCCTCGAACTGCGGTTTGATCAGTGCAATCGCCCAGGCGCCGGGGGCGCATAGGGCCAAAGGCGCGGTGAGTACGACCGACAGGCCGATGAAGCTGGCGTCGCAGACAAGGGCGCCGATGGGGTCGGGGATGGTTTCCGCGGTTATGTGACGGGCATTGGTCTTTTCGTAAACGACGACGCGGGGGTCGGAGCGGAGTTTCCAAGCGAGTTGGCCGTGCCCGACATCGACCGCGTGCACCTTGGCAGCCCCGGCGGTTAGCAGCACATCGGTGAAGCCGCCGGTGGAGGCACCGACGTCCATGCAGATCCGCCCCTCGGCGGAGAAGCCGAAATGCTTCAGCCCGTGGTCCAATTTCAGCCCGCCGCGGGACACCCATGGATGGTCCTGGCCCTTCACGGTTAGAGGCACATCGTCCGCCATGGCGGTGCCGGGTTTTTCGACCCGCCGGTCGCCGCTGTAGATTTTCCCGGCGAGGATCAGCGCCTGCGCACGGGCGCGGGATTCCACGAGCCCGCGATCGACAAGGAGCTGGTCGACGCGTTGCTTGGCCACCTCTATTCCAGCGGCCGTGTGGACAACGATCCGTCGGCGTTCTGCACAATGGCGGCGACGCGGGCTTCGGCCTCGGTCAGCTTGGCCTCGCAGTGGCGGCGCAGGGCCGCGCCGCGCTCATAGGCGTCGATCGCGTCGGCCAGTTTCTGCTGGCCGTTTTCCAGGCCGCGGACGATCTGTTCCAGTTCGGCGAGCGCTTCCTCGAACGACAGGGCGCTTACATCGGGTTTGGCTTCGGGCATGGTCTTTCCTCAGGCGCGCATCAGGCCGCGCACGTGAACGGCGGCCGAGGCCGCCAGTGCGTTCAGGTCGTAGCCGCCTTCCAGCATCGACACCAGCTTTCCCCCGCAATGCCGCTCGGCCAGAGCGACCAGTTGGTCGGTCAGCCAGGCGTAATCGGACGTTTCTACCCGCAGCTGCGCCAGCGGATCGTCGCGGTGGGCGTCGAACCCGGCGGAGATGATCAGCAGCTCCGGTTCGAACCGGTCCAGCGCCGGGAGGATGATCCGCTCCCACGCGTTGCGAAAGGCGACGCTGCCGTCGCCGGGGCGCAGAGGGGCGTTGACGATGTTGCCGGCGATCCCGCGTTCCGACGTGTGGCCGGTGCCGGGGTAGCAGGGGCTTTGGTGGGAGGAGGCGTAGAAGAGCCCGGCATCGGACTCGAACATCGCCTGGGTGCCGTTGCCGTGGTGCACGTCGAAATCGACGACCGCGACGCGCTTCAAGCCCCAGTGCGACCGAGCATGCAGCGCGGCGATGGCGGCGTTGTTGAACAGGCAGAAGCCCATGGGGCGGTTCGGTTCGGCGTGATGGCCGGGCGGGCGGACGGCGGCGAACGCGGATTGTACCCGCCCCTCCATCACCGCATCGACTGCGGCCACCCCGGCTCCGGCGGCACGCAAGGCCGCTTCCGCGCTACCTTCCCCCATCGACGTGTCGCCATCCAGTGCCACGAGTTCCCCGAGTTCGGGGCGGATCGCCAGGAGGGCTTCCACCAGATCCAGCGGATGCACACGAGTCAGCTGTTCAATCGTGGCCTCGGGCGCCGATTCGCGCTGCAAGTCCGCGAACTCGGGTGCTTCCAGCGCATGCAGCACTGCGTGCAGCCGATCCGGGCATTCCGGGTGATGCGGGCCCATGTCGTGGTCCAGACAGGCCGGGTGGGTGATCAAAGCGGTGGTCACGTCATGCGTCCTTCGGGTCCCGCTCCGCCGGACGGCGGCGGATGACGAAGCTGAATACGCCGGCTTCCTCGCTCCATGCCAGCAGGTCGTGGCCGGTTTCCCGGCAAAAAGCCTGAAAATCGCCGACCGCCGCGCGATCGGTGGCCAGCACGCGCAGCCGCTCCCCCGGTGCCATGCCACGCAGGCTCCGGTTGGCGCGCAATACGGGAAGCGGGCAGGCCATGCCCTTAACGTCCAAGACGGTCTCGCTCATGCGGCGCATCCTGCTGTCTGCTTGCCTCTTGAGCAAGCGGGGGGACCGCTTCATGCTGCACCGCATGACCCATCATCGCATCGGCATCGACCTGGGCGGCACGAAGATCGAGATCGCGGTGCTGCGCCCCGACGGCACGGAAACCTTGCGCCATCGCATTCCCACGCCCCACGGCTACCGGGAATCGCTGGAAGCGCTGGCGGCATTGGTGCGCGATGCCGAGGCGCAACTCGGCGTTTCCGCCACCGTCGGCATCGGCATTCCCGGTGTGATCAGCCCGGCGACGGGGTTGGTGAAGAACGCCAACTCCATCGCCCTGAACGGCCATTGCCTGGACCAGGACCTCGGCGCACTGCTCGGACGCGAGGTCCGGGTGGAAAACGACGCCAATTGCTTCGCCCTGAGCGAGGCGACCGACGGTGCCGGGGCCGGCGCGGGCGTGGTGTTCGGCGTGATCCTGGGCACCGGCTGCGGCGGTGGGATCGTGACGCATGGCAAGGTGCATCGCGGTCCGAACCGGGTCGCGGGTGAGTGGGGCCATATGCCGCTACCCTGGCCGCGGATGGACGAAATCCCCGGCATTCCCTGTTGGTGCGGGCAATGGGGCTGCATGGAGACCTATGTCGCCGGCCCATCCCTGGCGCGCGATTGCGATGGGCCGGGGGCGCGCGATGCCTCCGGTATTCCGTCGCGGGCGGCGGCGGGGGAGGCGCGGGCGCAAATGGCGCTGGCGCGGCATGCCGACCGGCTGGCGCGAGGGCTGACGCAAGTGATCAACCTGCTCGATCCCGATGTGATCGTTCTGGGCGGCGGGTTGTCCAACATGGAACACCTGTATACCGCGATCCCGGAACGGCTTGGGCGTTACGTGTTCAGCGATACGGTGACGACGCCGATCGTGAAGAACAAGCACGGGGATTCGTCGGGGGTCCGGGGTGCCGCTTGGTTATGGCCAGCGGAGTGACAGCAGAACCAGCACCACACACGCCAGCACGAACGACAGCGCCTGCCAGAACAGCAACGGATTGCGCTCGCTCAAGGGTACGTGAGCGGGATTGAGGAATTCCGGCGGGGGCTGGCGCAGGTCGTGGACGAATTCCGATAATTCCTCGTAACGCCGGAAAGGATCGGGGTGCACGGCTTTACGGAGCACGAGGTCGATCCACGGCGGCACATCGCGGCGCACGGGGCGGTAACCCAGTTTTTGCTGCTGCTTTTTCGTCCTGACACGTGCGGCGTCGGCCCCGAAAGGAAACGCGCCTGTCAGCATCTGGTAGACGATGACGCCCAAGGAAAATAAATCTGCGCGGGCGGTGGCGGGGTCGCCGGTCAGGACCTCCGGCGCGGTGTATTGCACGGTGCCAAGAATATCGCCGCGATCCAGCGCAGGCGCCGCTTCCGCCACGCCCCGGACGCCGACCGATCCGAAATCGATGATTTTCACTGTGCCGTTTCGGTCGATCATGATGTTTTCGGGCCGTAAATCGCGGTGCAGCATCTCCATCCGGTGAAACGCCCGCAGGCCGCGCGCGATCTGTTCGGCGATGCCGCGCACGGTTTCCAGATCGGGGCGGGGATTATCGGCCATCCATTGCGTCAGCGTCTGCCCCTCCACGTATTCCGTCGCCAGATACAAATAATGCCGTTGCCTGTCCGGAATACGCGGTTTCAGGACGTGAGCGTTGTCGATACGGCGGGCGACCCATTCCTCCATGGTGAAACGGCGGAGGTAGTCCGTGTCGCCGCGCAGATCGAGCGATGGGATTTTCAGCACCGTTTTTTCGCCGGCCTCGATATCCTCGGCCAGATAGACGTGGCTGCGGCTGCTGGCGTGCAAGGGGCGCAGGATCCGATAACCCTCGAACACGGAGCGTGGTTCCAGCAACGGCGGCAGTTGCCGTTCCAGCGCATGGTCCAGGATTTCGGTGGCGTCGCCGTCGGGGAGGTCGTCGATGCGGAGGATCTGGACGGTGAGATTATCCGAACTGCCTCGCAGGTAAGCCTCTTGCCCGATCGCCTGCGCGGCTTGGTCCAGATCGGTGCCGGCCGCGGCTGCGGCGGTAAATGCCGGCGGCACGTGTTCGTGCACACCGTCGGTTGCCAGCACGAATACATCGCCCCGCTCCAGCGGCACGGCCCGATAATCGATTTCGACTTCGCCGTTCATGCCCAAGGCGCGGCCGAGGTAGCTTTGCTCGGCCGATACCGTAACGCGATGATCGGTGGTCAGCGGTTCGAGGGATTTACCGGCGATGCGGGAAATACGGGAATCGCCGATATGGAACAAATGCGCGGTGGCGGATTTCACCACGATTGCGGTGAAGGTGCAGACGTAGCCTTTATCCAAATCGTGCGCGTGTCCGCCTCGGCGGGTCTGCGCGTGCAGCCAGGAATTGGTGGCGGCGATGACGCGCTGGGCCGATGTCTTCACCGACCACGCATCGGATGTGCAATAATAATCGCTCAGAAATCCCGCGACGGCAGACTCGCTGGCGATATGGCTGACATTGCTGCTGCTTATGCCGTCCGCCACCGCCAGCGCGATCCCCTTCGCCCCGAGCACGGGGGGCTCGGGGATCATGGCACCGTGAAAATCCTGATTGACGGGTTTCCGGCCTTTATCGGAATATTGCCCGATCGTGACTTTCAGGCCTCGGGGCATGCCGGATCAGTCGTAGGCGCGCTTGGGGGCGGTGCGGACGTGGGTGGTATACAGCGTCAGACCGGTGAAGGTCAGGCCGCCGACGAGGTTGCCCAGCACGGTGGGGATTTCGTTCCAGATCATGTAGTCCATAACCGAGAATTTGCCGTACATGAGCAGCGCCGAGGGGAACAGGAACATGTTCACCACGGAATGTTCGAACGTCATCCCGAAGAACAGCATGATCGGCATCCACATGGCGATGACCTTACCGCTGACGGTGGTGGAGATCATCGCGCCGACGACCCCGGTGGACACCATCCAGTTGCACAGCATGCCGCGGATGAACAGGGTCAGCATGCCCATCGCGCCGTATTTGGCATAGCCGAGGGTCCGAGCCTCTCCGATACCGGCGATGACGGCGCCGACTTTATCGGGGGCGGTGGAATAGCCGAAGGTGTAGATGATCGACATCATCACCGCGACGGTCAGCGCGCCGGCGAAATTGCCGATGAAGACCAGGCCCCAGTTGCGGAGGACGCCGCCGATGGTGACGCCGGGCCGCTTGTCGATCAGCGCCAGGGGACACAGGACGAAAACGCCGGTCAGCAGGTCGAAGCCGAGCAGATAGAGCATCGAGAACCCGACGGGGAACAGGATCGCGCCGATGATGGGGAAGCCGGTTTGCACCGTGACCATGACCGCGAACGCCGCCGCCAGGGCCAAAATCGCGCCGGCCATATAGGCTCGGATGACGGTGTCGCGGGTGGACATGAAGATTTTGGATTCTCCGGCGTCCACCATTTTGACGACGAATTCGGACGGGACGAGATAGGACATAAGGGGCCTCCGGGAGTGCGACCCGTCGTTGGATCGCGCGGTCGAGTGGGGCGGAGTGTCCAGGGCTTCGTTGCCCGTGGCCGGCGGTGATGGGCGTCGCAAGTGTCGTGCCAAGCCGGTTCGTGGGCATAATCGGTCGAATCGACGGAGTCAGCCGTTAAAATTGTTCATAAAGCGTGCGATTGATCGAATATTCAGCGAATCCTTTCGCTTGTCGCCGGGGTGTGCGGACCATATGGTTCCCGTCCCCTCAACCCCAGGCGTGGCTGAAATGGCGTCCTTGTGCCGCGATTGCCTGCTGACCGATGAGACCGGGTTTGCCAGTCCGGCCTGTCCGCGGTGCGCCGGGCATCGCGTCGTCTCGCACGCGGAGTTGCTGCGGCTGACCATCGCCCACGTCGATTGCGACGCCTTCTATGCCAGCGTCGAAAAGCGCGACCGGCCGGAGCTGGCGTCTAAACCGGTGATCGTCGGCGGCGGCACGCGGGGCGTGGTGTCCGCGTCTTGCTATATCGCGCGGATGTACGGGGTGCGCAGCGCCATGCCGATGTTCAAGGCGCTGAAAGCCTGCCCGGACGCGGTAGTGATCAAACCGGATTTCGCCAAATACACTGCCGCGTCCCGCCAGATACGCGCGCTGATGGCCGAGCTGACGCCGCTGGTGCAGCCGCTGTCGATCGATGAGGCGGTGCTGGACCTCTCGGGGACCGAGGCGCTCCACGGCATGCCGGCCGCCCCCGTCCTGGCACGCTTCGCTGCCGCCGTGGAGCGGGAGGTGGGGGTAACGATCTCCGTCGGTCTCGCGCCCAACCGGCTGCTGGGCAAAATCGCGGCGGGGCGGGACAAGCCGCGCGGGTTCGCGGTGATCGGGGCGGCGGAGGCGGCTGGGCTGTTGGCCCCCGAACCGGTGCGGCTGCTGCCCGGTATCGGACCGGCGCTGGCGCGGAAGCTGGAGACTTTGGGCATGACCAGCCTCGGACACTTGCAGGCGTTGTCGGAGCGGGAGGCGTTTCGGAAACTCGGCGACGATGGGCCGGCGCTGGTGCGGCGGGCGCGGGGGGAGGATTCGCGCCGGGTCGATCCGTCCAGGGAGACGAAATCGGTCAGCGCGGAGACGACATTCGATAAGGATTTGACGGCGTTGCCCGATCTGGAGCGGCATTTGTGGCGCCTGTCGGAGAAGCTCGCGCGGCGGCTGCGGGAACAGGACTTGGCGGCCGGCGGTGTGGTGTTGAAGCTGAAAACCGCGGGG
>Ga0214182_1000317_pt1 | contig 20613 bp, 17 predicted proteins | sample TroBogEpilimnion_8_FD_153020 | JGI IMG/M metagenome (GOLD analysis project Ga0214182, IMG submission 153020) | Freshwater microbial communities from Trout Bog Lake, WI - 14NOV2007 epilimnion | ecosystem: Environmental > Aquatic > Freshwater > Lake > Epilimnion/Euphotic zone | place: Trout Bog... | reverse complement strand
CACAATCGGCACGTGATAATTGCGTTCATCAGATGTGACGGTTAGGTGACGGTAGCCTGGCCCCCTTACCCGCTTTTGGTCGGTTCCCGAGGCGCTAATCGCGCCCCACCAGACCACCGCCGCCCTTGACCACTACCAATCCCCAACCGACACTTCCCCGGCCCAAACACAACGAACCAAGGGAGCCAAGGCATTGTCCAAGAGTGCAGCCGCGACCGACGGCAGTTTCCTCAACGGCCTACGCGTCGTCGAACTCGCCGATGAGCTCGGCGAGTACTGCGGCAAGGTCCTCGCCGGCCTGGGCGCCGACGTCGTCAAAATCGAACCGCCCGGCGGCGAGAAAACCCGCGGCTACGGCCCCTTCTACAACGACGAACCGCACCCCAACCGCAGCCTGCATTTCTGGCACTACAACTTCGGCAAACGCGCTATCGTGCTCGATCTCGACTCGGACAAAGACCAAAAACACTTCATGCGCTTGGCCGAAAGCGCCGACATCGTCCTCGACACCCGATCCCGCACCTACCTGAACGAACGCGGCATCGGCTACGACGCCATGCGCGCGCGCAATCCCGGGCTGATTTACGCCCGCATCAGCCCCTTCGGCGACGACGGCCCTTGGGCCGACTATCAGGCGAGCGACCTCGTCCACCTCGCTTTGGGCGGCGTCATGATGAATTGCGGCTACGATCCGGACCCCGCCGGTTTCTACGAAACCCCGCCGATCGCGCCGCAGGCCTGGCAATCGTATCAGGTCGCCGGGGAGGTCACGGCGGTGCAAATCATCGCGGCCCTGATTTACCGCATGAAAACCGGGCGGGGTCAGAAACTGACAACTTCCGTGCACGATGCCGTCGCGAAGAATACCGAAACCGACATGCCGGACTGGGTCTATTGCCGGCTGCCGCATTACCGGCAGACCTGCCGCCACTCCTTGCCCTCGGCGTCCCCGACCATGGCGGGCATGGCCGCCGAATCCGCGCTGCGGCCCGGCCTGTCCCGCACCAAGGACGGCCGCTGGGTCCTCGCCTACCGCACCTATCTGCTCGGCGGCGTGGCGTCGTTCGAAGCGACCGCGCGCGTGCTGCGGAAATTCGGTGCCGAGGGCGATCTGGGCGACGAGAAATACAAGGACGAAGCCTTCGTCCTGAAGCCCACCACGAACCACCATATCGCGACGTATGTGGAACGGCTTGTCGGGCGGTATCTGTACGAGCGCGATTTGTGGAAGGACGGCCAGGACGAAGGCCTGCCCTGGTCGCCGGTGCGCCGGCCCGAAGAAAATGTCGGCGAGGAACATTGGGCACAGCGCGAAACATTCTTCGACGTCGCATATCCCGAACTGGGCAAGACATTCACCCAGGTCGGCGCGAAATGGGTGGCCCCCGGCCTGCCGTGGCGGACCGGCCCGCGCGCGCCGCTGCTGGGCGAACACACCGCCGAAGTGCTCGCCGAAACCGCCCCCCGCGTGGCGCCAATCATCCGCTCAACCGAGGAGACGCCGCTTCTCAGCAAACACGGCAAACCCTTCGCGCTGAGCGGGGTTCGCATCGTCGACCTGACCTGGATGCTCGCCAGCGCCGGCGCCGGCCGCTTCTTCACCGCGCTCGGCGCCGAGGTCATCAAGGTCGAGCATCTGTCCCGGCTGGACGGCATGCGGATGGGCATGGGCAACGCGCCCCTCGGCGGACGGGCCGAACGCGACGCCGCCACCGGCCCGCTGGTGGTGCCGGCGACGAAGGACGTGAACCGCAGCGGATCGTTCATGGAGATCAACGCCGGCAAGCGCGGCATCAGCCTGAACCTGAAACATCCCGGCGCCAAGGAACTGCTGATCGAGCTGATCAGGGGCGCGGACATGGTGGTCGAGGGTTTCTCCCCCGGCACGATGGACCGGATGGGCCTCGGCTACGACCGGCTGCGGGAGATCAATCCCAAGATCGTCTATGTGCAACAATCCGGTATGGGACAGATCGGCACGTACGGCCGTCTGCGCAGCTTCGGACCGACGGCGCAGGCGTTTTCGGGGCTGAGCGACATGTCCGGCCTGCCCGATCCGTTTCCGCCGGCGGGCATCGGCTATTCCTACCTGGATTGGTTCGGCGCCTATCAGATGGCGCTGGCGATGATGGCCGCGCTGTACCGCCAACGGGCGACTGGGAAGGGCTGCTGGATCGATTCGTCGCAGGCGGAGGTTGGGATTTTTCTCACCGGTGCCAGCATCCTCGATCATTCCGTGAATGGGCGCTCCTGGGCGCGGTACGGCAATCGCTCCCCCTACAAACAGGCCGCGCCGCACGGCGCATACCGGGGGCGCGGGGAGGACCGGTGGATCGCCATCTCCGCCTTCACCGACGAACAATGGTGGGCGACGACCCGCGTGCTCGGGGTGCCGCAATGGGCGGCCGATCCCCGGCTGGCGACGCTGAGCCTGCGGCTCGCCAACCAGGATTATCTGGACCGAATGATGAACGCGGCAACGGCCAACTGGGACGTATTCGAACTTATGCACGCACTGCAACGCGCCGGTGTCGCAGCCGGGGTCTGCCAGACGTCGGAAGATCGTTACGAGCATGACCCGCAACTGCGTCATCTCGGCTGGATGACGGAACTTCCGCAGAAGGATCTCGGACGGTGGCCGGTAAAGGAGGTTCCGGTGAAATTCAGCGAAACCCCGCCCTATATCGGCGGCTTCCTGGACCGGCACGGCCCGAGCTACGGCGAGGACAACGATTACGTGCTGCGCGAGATACTCGGTCTGGATGCGGATCGGATCGCGCAACTGGCGCGGGAGGGGGCGTTCTGAGGGGTAGGCGGCGCCCCGGCATGACGTTGAGAGCGTGTGCCGTACAGCTAACCGATTTGTTTATCATTGGCGTCGCCTGATTTAACCACTGCCGGCCACATCACGCCCGCCGGACATTCCAGAAATACGGCGCCGTGCCCTCCACCATCCCGACCAGGTTCTTGCGATAGGCCTTGCGTATCTGGAACGTGCCGATCGGCACATAGGGCACTTGGTCGAAGGCCCGCTTCTGGATGGCCAGCACAACCGCGTCCTGTTCCTTGGGGTCGGTGGTCTCGACGAAGCGACGGGTCAGCACTTCCATTTCTTCGTCCTTGTACCAGCCGAACCAGGCGGTGGCGCCGAGGCCGCGGATCTGGCTGTGCTCCATCGGTGTGTAGCCGATGGTCGATGGCCGCCACGTGTGCATCGCGGACCAGCCGCCCTTTTCCACCGGTTCCTTGCTGGTGCGCCGCTGCACGACGCTGCCCCAGTCGGTCGCCACGAGTTCCGCGTTCATGCCGATCTTCTTCAGCAGGTCGTAGGTAACGTCGCCGAACGGCCCGACGGTCGTGAGGTCCGTGGGGCTGATCACCACAGCCTTCTCCCCCTTATAGCCGGACGCGGCGAGCATCTCCCGCGCCTTGGCGATATTCGCCTGCATGGCCTCCTTTCCGACCTCCACACCGTAGCGGCTGCCGCAGGGGAAAACCGATTTGCAAACGGTATAAGCGCTGGTATCCCCGGCGGTGACGGACGCCATATAGTCGTCCTGGCTCACCGCCATCATCACGGCTCGACGAACCGCGACATTGTCGAAGGGCGGCTGCAGGTGGTTGAAGCGCAGCACGCCGTTGTACCCGGTGGGATTGTGGTTGCCGAGTGCGATGGCCGGGTTCTTTTTCAGCAGGGGCACGAGATCCGGCTGCACCTGCTCGTACCAGTCCACTTCGCCGCTTTGCAGCGCGGCGGCGGCGGTGGCGGAATCGGGGATGACGCGCCACTCGATCCGGTCGAAATGCGCGACCTTGCCGCCGGTCATCCATTCCGCCTTCTCCTGGCGCGGCACATATCCCTCGAAACGGGCATAGGCGGCATGGGCGCCGGAATTGTACTCGTCCGCCAGGAAGCGGTAAGGGCCGGAGCCGGTATACTCGCCGATCTGTTTGAACGGGTCGGTTTTGGCGACGTGTTCCGGCATCATGAAGGCGACGGAGGCGCCGCCGCGCGCGATGGCTTCCACGAAGATCGGAATCGGCCGCTTCAGAACTATCTTAATGGTGCGGTCGTCGGCCGCGACGCATGTGTCGACATACTGCCAGACCGTTTGGCCGATGGTCTCCCGCCGCGCCCAGCGGGCCAGGCTGGGGGCGCAGTCCTGGGCGCGCACCGGCTCTCCATTGTGGAATTTCAAACCGTCGCGCAGTCTAATCAGGTACGTGCGGCCATCGTCGGACAGCGTATAGCCTTCCGCCATCTGCGGCTTGACCTCCAGTTTGGAGGTCACGCCGAACAGCAGATCGTAGATCGCCCAGCCGTGATGCACGGTGGGTTGTGCCGTGGTAAAAATCGGGTCCAGCAGGGTCAGGTTGGCCTGCGGCACGAAGGTCAGTGTGCGGGCGCCGGCCGGTTGGGCGATAGCGAATTTCGCTGGCACGAACGGCGCCGCGACGGCGCCTTGCAGCAAGGTCCTGCGCTTCATCGTTTTCACTCCCTGTATCGCTCTGAGCCGAACCTTGGCGGACGGGCCGGTTTATTGCGGCCAGTATAGACCGGGATTCGTCTGGCGACAGGGCCATTCGCTTCCGCCGCGCCCCTGGCGTTTTCCGCGCGCGCCGCGTTCAATGGCCCGCACGGAGAAGAATCAGGGGATCGAAATGGCCGACAACGCGGATACCTACGACTACATCGTCACCGGAGCTGGTTCGGCGGGATGCGCCGTCGCCGGACGGCTCAGTGAGTCCGGGAAATACCGCGTCCTGCTGCTGGAAGCCGGCCCGCCCGACAGCAATCCGTGGATCCATATTCCGCTGGGCTATACGAAGAACTACACGAACCCGAAAATCAACTGGATGTTCGAGTCGGAGCCCGAACCCAACCTGAACAACCGCACGCTTTATCAGCCGCGCGGCAAGGTCCTCGGCGGCACGTCCTCGATCAACGGCACGGTCTACATGCGGGGCACTGGCGCGGACTACGACAACTGGCGTCAGCAGGGGTGCGAAGGCTGGGACTGGGACAATGTCCTGCCGTACTTCAAGAAGGCGCAGAATCAGGAACGCGGTGCCAGCGAATTGCACGGGTCCGGCGGCCCGCTGCATGTCAATAACATCCCGCACGAATGGCCGCTGGCGAAAGCCTGTGTCGAGGCCGCGATGCAGACCGGCATTCCCTACAATCCCGATTTCAACGGACCGAAACAGGAGGGCACTGGGTTTTACCAGTTCACGGTGAACAACCGCCGACGCTGGAGTTCCGCCCGCGCTTATCTGGGGCCGGCCAAATCGCGCGCCAATCTGATCGTCTCCACCGAATCGCACGCACAGAGGCTGATTTTCGAGGGCACGCGCGTCGTCGGTGTCGAATACACCACGCCCCAGGGACGCCGGACCGCGCGCGCGGCGCGGGAGATCGTTGTGTCCGGCGGCGCCTTCGGCTCCCCGCAATTGCTGCAACTCTCCGGCCTTGGTCCGGCGGAATTGTTGCGCGATCATGGGATCGAGGTGGTGCGCGACATCCCCGGCGTCGGGGAGAATTTACAGGATCATTTCAACAGTTATTTATCCTATCGCGTTAACAAGCCCATCACGCTGAACGATATCGGCAACAGCAAGATCCGGCAGGTTCTCGCGGGCATCCAGTATGTGTTCACCCGCACGGGACCGCTGACCGGCACCGGCATTTATGCCGGCGCTTTCGTCCGCTCCGACCCGCGTCTGGAAAACCCCGATCTGCAAATCAACATGTCCATGTGGAGCACGGAATCGCGTTCTCGCACCGGCATCGTGCCGCACCCGTTCCCCGCCTTCACCCTCAGTCCCGTGCATTTGCGCCCGGAAGGCCGAGGCTTCGTGCGCATCAAAACGCCGAACGCATCCGATCAACCGGCCATTCGCTTCGATCAGTTGCGCACGGAGTACGATAAATCCGCCATTCTTTACGGCCTGCATTTGTGCCGCCAGATCGCCGCGCAGCCGGCGCTGCAACCTTATGTGGTGGAGGAAATCCTGCCAGGGCCGGCGGTGCAATCGGATGAGGATTGGCTGGAAGATACCCGCCAGCGCGGGGTGGCGAACTTCCATCCCGTCGGCACCTGCCGCATGGGCCACGGGATCGACGCGGTGGTGGACCCTCGGCTGCGCGTGCACGGCATCGCGGGCCTGCGCGTGGCCGACGCGTCGATCATGCCCAGCATCATCGCGGGCAACACCAACGCGCCGTCCATCATGATCGGCGAGAAATGCGCCGCGATGATCCTCGAGGATGCCGCGTGACGGTTCAATGCTTGCCGGTTTCGAATGCGTAGAACTCGCTCATGAAGGGCGCGGCGACGTCGGCGTTCAGCTTGCAGTCCAGCAGCACCGGACCGGGCGGATCGCGCAGCAGCGGCGCGGCGGCGTGCAGATCCTCCAGCGTGCGGATCGTTCTGGCTTCGAAGCCGAACGCCGCCGCGACCGGCGCGTAGTCGACATCGGGGAAGACCGATTTCGCTTCCGGCAGGCCGCGCATGCGCAAGAAGTGCAGCTCGGCCCCGTAAGCGCAATCGTTCATCAGAACGATGATCAGGGGAATATCCTCCCGCACCACGGTTTCCAGTTCGCCCATCGTCATCAGGAAGCCGCCATCGCCGATGACCAGGACCGTGGGAATGTCCGGACGCCCGCGCGCCACGCCCAGCGCGGTGCCGAAGCCCAGGCCGATGGAGGCAAACTCGCTGGTCATCTTGAAGTGACCCGGTCCGGGGACCGACAGAAACGGCAGAATGCCCAGGAAATTGCCAGCGTCGTAGACGATGTTCTTCTGTTCCGGCAGCAGCGTGTTCAGTGCGGCGCCGAGGCTGCGCATGTCCACCGTGCGCGGGGTGTTGGCGGGCTGAAAGTCCTTGCCGATATCGTAAGCGGCCAGGGTCGCACGCACGGCCTCCGACCGGAACGGTTTTTCCGCGTTCGATCCGGCCGGCAGGGCCGCGAGGATGCCCTCGGCGGCCAAACGCGCATCGCCCACCACCGCCACATCCGCATGACTGTAGCGTCCGATATTCGCTCGGTTCGAGTCTATCTGGATCAACGGCACCGGCGGTAGCGCGGCGCCGAAGCTCATGGTCAGGAAGTTCAGTCCGGCGCCGAACACGACCGCGCAATCGGCCTGATCGACCATCCGCCGCGCCATCGAATGCGAAAAGGACCCGAGGATCCCCAGGTCGAACGGGTAACCGCGGAACATGTCCTTGCCTTTGGCGGTCGTGATCAGCAACGCGCCGGTACGTTCGGCCAGCGCCTCGATCGCTTCTTTCGCGCCGGCAAGATGGGCGCCGCGTCCGGCGACGATGATCGGCCTTTGGCTGGCGCGCAGCATCTCGGCCGCGGCGGCGATCGCCTGGGCGCGCGGGGCGGCCGGCTTACGCGGCGTCGCCGGAGCGCGAGGCGGCGGGATGGGCGCGTCGATCTCGGTATGCTGCACATTGGTGGGCAACAGCAGCGCGGCCGCGGTGCCCTGTTCGGCGGTCGCAACCGCGTCGGCGAAGGCCGCGCATGCCGCTGAACCGGAGGTCGCGACGAAGGTTCGCAATCCGGCCGCCTGCAACACCCCGACGGCGTTGAAACCTTTGTAGTCGGGCCCCATCGGGTTCGCGGCACCGATCGGTTGCGCCTGTTCCCCATAGATAATCAGCAGTTTGGAACCCATGCGGCTGGAAGCGACCGCGGCATGCAGCCCGTTGGCGGTGGCCGGGCCGCGCCCGATGATGGCGACGCCCAGGCGGCCGGTGGCGAAGGCATAGCCCTCGGCCATGGCGATGGCGTTGTTTTCGTGCCGCGTCCCGTGGAAGACGATGCCGAGACCGTCGAGCGAGGTGCAAAACACGGCGGTGTCGTCGCTCATGAGTCCGAATACGACATCGATGCCGAGCGCCTGGATTTCCTCGGCGATCGCTTGGTGAACCTGAATGATGCGTCCGGATGCGGGTGCGGTGCCGGTGTTCATTGGATGCCTCCCCTTTTCTCGACGGACCGAACACTCTCACCGGAAGCGCCGGTGGGGAAGGGCGCCTTCCGGACCTTGAGCCATTCTGCCGGTGCGTTGGCGACCGGCCTTCCCAAACTGGCGGGTGCGCGGCACCCTGACCGCCATGCGCGCGCTTGGCCTCCGGCTTTTGAAATATGTGGGTCTGGCCCTGGTGCTGGCGATCGGGGGGATCGCGCTCGTGCTCTGGGAGACTTTGCCCGCCGCGCGGCAGTCGGCTCGCATCTCTGGTTTGTCCGCGCCGGTGGATATTCGCTTCGATGCCGACGGCGTACCGCATATTCGTGCCGCGACCGAACGGGATGCGATCGCGGCCTTGGGGTTCGTGCATGCGCGCGATCGCATGTTCGAAATGGACATGGGCAGGCGAGCAGCGGCGGGGCGCATTTCCGAACTGGCGGGGCCGGCGACGCTGTGGATCGATCGCAGCATGCGGACCCTGGGCCTCGCTCGCGCCGCCGTGGCCGATTATGCGGCACTGCCCGCTGAGACCCGCACGCTGCTGGATGCCTATGCGGACGGTGTGAACGCCTGGATCGACGCGCGTGGGCGGTTCGCCTCACCGGAGCATCTGGCGATCGGCGCCCCCGAACGCTGGCAGCCGGCCGATGGGCTGCTGCGGGTCAAGACCATGGAGCTGTTCCTGTCGGCGAACTGGCGCGCGGAGCTGGCCCGTCTGGCGCTGGCGGGGCATGCACCGCAATGGCAGATCGATGAGTTATGGCGCTCCGACCCGCCGCGGGCGCATGCCGAGCGCGATCCTGGGTTGGCGCCGCTGGCTACGCGGCTGGCGGAGGTTTTCCCGAGCTTCCCCGATCCGTGGACGTTGCCGGACTCGGCATCGAACGAATGGGCGGTGGACGGGGCGCATAGCGCGACCGGGGCGCCGATCCTGGCCGGCGATCCGCATCTGCAATTCGGGTTTCCCAGCATCTGGTATTTGGCGCGGATCGACGCACCAGCGTTGACGCTGGCGGGCGCGACGGCGCCGGGCTTTCCGTTCCTGGTCATCGGGCACAACGGCCGCATCGCCTGGACCTTCACGACGACCGACGCCGACGTGCAGGACGTGTTCATCGAATCCGCCGACGAACCCATGATCAGCCGGGAGGAACGCATCGCGGTCCGGGGCCAGAAGGACGAAATCCTGATCGTGCGGGAGACTCGGCACGGGCCGGTGGTCAGCGATCTGGCGGGCGACCGAACGCGAATCCTGGCCGCGGCGATGGGCAATCTGCAGCCGCACGACACCGCCGCCGCCGGGCTTCTGGCGCTCAGCCACGCCGGGACGGTGACCGAGGCGGGTGCGGTCGCCCCCATGATCTCGTCCCCGGTGCAGAACTTGCTGGTGGCGGACCGGACGACGATCGGGCAATTCGTCACCGGGCGTATTCCCATCCGCAGAGCGGGCGATGGAACGGTGCCGGTGCCGGGCGACGGTTCCCACGACTGGATCGGTTGGGCGTCCGGGGCGGAACTGCCGCATACGCTCGCACCGTCCAACGGGCGGCTGGTCAATGCCAATGAGCGGATCGCCCCGCCCGATTTCCCGGTGTTTCTGGGGCGCGACTGGTACACCGACTGGCGCGCGCGCCGCATCCACGCGCTGCTGGACGCGACACCGAAGGCAACTCCAGCGGATTTCGCGCGTATGCAGACCGATGTGCACAGCAGCTTCGCGGCGGCGATCTTGCCGATCCTGCGCGCGGTGCCGAACCAGACCATGTTGGCGGGATGGGACGGCGACATGACGATGGACGCGCCGCAGCCGCAGTTGTTCAATCTTTGGGTTCGGGAGTTCCACAACCTGGTGCGGCAGCGCGCCGGGATCTCCGGTTCGGCCGGCGGACCCGAGGCCGATTTCGTGGGCTTCGTGCTGTCCCCCGCCGGGGCGCACTGGTGCGGCGGCGATTGTACGCCCCTGCTGCGGGAAGCGCTGGACAATGTCCTGCGTGCGCACCCGGATTACGCGGACAAGCGGTGGGGAACCGAACATTTGGCGGCCTTCGCGCACCCGATGCTGCGCGGCATCCCGCTGTTGGGCGACTTGACGACATTTTCCATTCCCAGTCCCGGCGACGATACGACGGTCGACCGAGGCTCCCCCGACAACGCGCTGCGCGCCGTCCATGGCGCCAGCTATCGGGGCGTGTACGATCTGTCCGACCTCGAACGCAGCCTGTTCATCGTGGCACCGGGACAGTCGGGGCATCCGCTCCGCGCCCATGCCGGGGATTTGCTGCGGCGCTGGCGGGATGGTGCTACGATCATGCTGCCCCGCGAGCCATCCTCGGTCGCGGAAACCATCGAGTTAACCCCATGAGCTTCGGCCAGGACGACTATCTGACCATCGGCGTGGTCTCCCGCCGCTGCTGGGCGTGGCTGATCGATCTGGTGCTGATCGGTATTCTGCTGAGTTTGCTGTGGTGGGTGCTGGTGCTGTTCGGCGTTCTGACCGCCGGATTGGGCTTCGCGACGCTGGGCGCGCTGCCCTTCGTGCCGTTCTGCTACCATCTGTTTTCCCTGCTGGGGCGAGCATCCGCGACGCCGGGGCAGAAATTCATGGGGCTGACGGTGCGGCGCAACGACGATCTCGGCCCCCCGACGGCGGCGCAGGCGGTGATTTCCACGCTGCTGTTCTACGCCACCCTCGCGACATCCGGCCTGCTGCTGCTGGTCGTGCTGTTCACGCGGCGGCGGCGCACCTTGCACGATCTGATCAGCGGGCTGGTGGTGGTGCGGCGAAAGGCTGTGGAGTCATTGACCCCGGGCGTCGGACCCTGGAACATGTATCATGGATCGCCCGACAGACCCGCATGAGCTCCTATAGACCCCCGCGCCGCCCTCAGTTTTTCTATACGACCGCGCCGCTGCCCTGCCCCTACGTGGCTGGACGGACGGAACGGAAAGTCGTGACCGAAATCACCGGGCCGGACGCTGACGCGCTGCACGACCGGCTGTCCCGCGCCGGGTTCCGCCGGTCGCATAATATCGCCTACGCCCCGGTGTGTCCGGCCTGCCAAGCCTGCGTGCCTATCCGCATTCCCGTCAAAACCTTTCAGCCCGACCGCACCTTGCGCAAAATCGCGCGCGCCAACGCGGGCATGGAAAGCTTCCTGGTCGCCCCACGCGCAACGCCGGAGCAATTCCAGCTGTTCCACCGGTATCAGCAGTTGCGGCACGGCGACGGCGACATGGCGACGATGGGATATTACGACTATCGCGCCATGATCGAGGATACGCCGGTCCAGACCATGATCGTGGAGTATCGCGATCCCGATCAGGGGTTAATCAGCGTCTGTCTGGTGGATCACCTCGCGGACGGATTGTCCGCCGTCTACAGCTACTTCGCCCCCGGCCTGGAGAAGCGGTCGCTTGGCACCTACGCGGTGCTGTGGCTGATCGAGCATGCCAAGCAACTCGGCCTGCCCTATGTCTATCTGGGATATTGGGTGCCTGAGAGCCGCAAAATGGCCTATAAATCGCGGTTCCGTCCGGCCGAGGTCCTGGTGCAGGGCGCATGGCGCCCGCTGATCGATGCCGACCACACCTCCATCGAACAGGCGGCGCTGGTGCCGGAGACCGCGGGTTGACCGAACCGCAATGGTTGCGCTGGGCGCGAGAGATTCAGGCCATCGCGCAGACCGGCTTGGCCTTCACGAAAGACCCCTACGACACCGAACGCTACCACGCGTTGCGTGCCTTGTCGGTGCGGATCGTCGCGGAACACACCGGCGTCGATCCCACCGCTGTCACCGATCTCTTCGCCGCCGACACCGGCTATGCGACCCCAAAACTCGGGGTCCGAGCCGGGGTGTTCGACGGGGATGGGCGCATCCTGCTGGTGCGGGAGGCCGTCGATGGGGATCGCTGGACGCTGCCGGGCGGCTGGGCGGAGGTCAATCAAACCCCCGCCGAGTCAGTGGTGCGCGAAGTGTTCGAGGAATCCGGCTACCGCGTGCGGCCGGTGAAGCTCGCGGCGGTTTGGGATCGGGTACGCCAAGGCCATCCGGCCGGGGGGGCGGCGGTCACCAAACTGGCGTTCGTCTGCGCGCTGGAGGGCGGGGCACCCACCACCAGCCTGGAAACCAGCGGTTGCGGCTGGTTCGCCGAAACCGATATCCCCTCCGACCTGTCGATACGGCGCACGCTGCCGCACCAGATTGCCCGCATGTTCGACCATTGGCGCGATCCCGCGCTGCCCACCGATTTCGAGTGAGAGGTTTCCATGGACCGTATCCGTATCGTCGCCGGCCCCTACACGTTCGGTGCCCGCTTCGAGGACGCCAATGCCCCCTATAGCTGCGCGGCCTTCCGCCAACTGCTGCCGTATAAGCAGCGGATCATCCATGTGCGTTGGAGCGGCGAAGCCTGCTGGATTCCTTTAGGAGATTTGGACCTCGGATTGGGGTTCGAGAACGCAACCAGCTACCCGTCCCCTGGCCAAATCCTGTTGTATCCCGGCGGCATCAGCGAGACGGAAATTCTGCTCGGCTACGGTGCGGTACAGTTCGCCAGCAAGGCCGGGCAGCTCGCCGGGAACCATTTCCTGACCATCGACCAGGGTCTGGAGAACCTGACGCCGCTCGGCAAGATGGTGCTGTGGCAGGGCGCGCAGGACATTTTGTTCGAGGCTGTTTGACGGCGGGTGTCCTTACCCCGCCCGATGGAACGGCCGGTCCCCCTTCACCGTGACACGGTAGCCCGACCGGGTCTCGGGGAAGTAGTCCCACATCGCGATGTGCTGGACGCAGCGGTTATCCCAGAAGGCGATGCTGTCGCCCTCCCACCGGAAGCGCACCTGCCAGTGCGGGCGGGCGCAGTGCTCGTAGAGAAAATTCAGGATCGCCTTCGATTCCGCCTCCGGCACGCCCGCGATTTCCGTCGTGAAGACCGGGTTGACGTAGATCGTCTGCTTGCCGGTGACGGGATGGGTGCGGATCACCGGATGTTCGTTGCGGGGGAAGGTCTTGGGCGTCGCGTCGCCGAGGATTTTGTTGGTGCGGCTGTAGCCGGGCGCACCATCGTGGATCGCGGTGAGCCCCGCCAGAAAGTGCTTCATCGGTTCGGACAACGCGTCGTAGGCCGCGTACATGCTGGCGAAGACGGTATCGCCGCCGATTGGGGGGACAATCTTCAGGTTCAGGATCGATCCCATCGGCGGTTCCGCGTCGCAGGACACGTCGGAGTGCCAGCGTTCCCCGGAAATGCGCTTGGAGTTGGCGTCGGCGTGGATGGGGAGGATTTCCGGATGCCCGTCGGGGCCTTTGGTGTTGGGATGAACCGACAGCTCCCCGAACAGGCGGCCGAACGCCTTGTGCTGGTCCAAGGTCAGCTTCTGGTCGCGGAAGAACAGCACCTGATGCGCCATCAGCGCATCGTGGACTTCCTGAAACTGCTGGTTGCCCAGGGGTTTGGAAAGATCGATGCCGGAGATTTCGGCGCCGATAAGGCCCGTCGATGCATGCACCCGGATGGTTTCGTAGGACATTGGGCTCACTTCCACCTGGATACGTTGTCCGAATTCGAAGAGTACAGATGGTCGCGCCCGGATGACGCCGTTACCGGTGGCCCGAACGGTTGTCTGTCCCCAGATCCATCCCCCAAGTCTCCAAGCGTTGGCGAAGCACGTCCTCGGGAGACTGTTTGGGCCCAAACAACTGTTTCCACAAGGTCCGCAACCGCGAACGCCGCACGGCGGGTGCGGGACAAATTGCGACTTTGGGGCTTGTGCCCCTCTGAGGGGAGACAAAATTGGGAGAAACCGAACATCTCATGACGCAGGCCTTTCGTCTTGCCGGGCTCGTATCCTGGAGCGGCCGGCACTCGGGTGTAACAGACCAGACAATGCCACCGCAAATGGTATACTGTATCAATTGTATCATGGAAAGAGTGGTCTGGTGTCAGATACCCTTTTTTGTCGTTCGGATAGCAGTCGGAGATAGGGCTAGTCTGTTATTTATTGTTATTATATGAATAATATCATTTTATGAGACGGTCATCCGGACAAAAACCCGTATAAGTTGTATTCAATCGCGACATGTCGACAGGCCGTGGGTGCATTGGTTTCGGTTGACGACCGCCGCACTGGGGGAATCGTTCGAAATTGGTCGGTCAACGACGCGGAAGCTGAGGCTCCTTGGGTATGCGGTTGGAAGGACACTGTCGACGGCCGCATTGGACCGTCGACGGTGCGGCGACGCCGTGTATGGACGCGTTAAAGTCCCTTCGCTGTGAACCAGATCACAGTTCCCCAGCAAATTTTACGTCGCGCGCCGGTATTTGGTGCAACGGATCACCAGTAGATCGCGGAAGTACCGTCGCATACGGCCCGTCCAGGGTGTTCCGGCTGCCTTCTGCCAAGCATCCGATTTGGCCACGTCGGCGGACTCCAGGTTGTACAGCGCCAGATATTTGCGCTCGCAGGACGGGTCCTCCGACCGGAACCGACGAGCGGCGATGACGCCGGGGACGGCGGCGAGGAAGGGGAGGTGTTCGGTGTTGTACCACTCGTTGAACTCGTCCTCCGCCGCCGGATCGATGTTCATCGATGCCACCAGCAATCCGCCCGCGTTCGCGGGGGTGACAACATCGCCGGGCAGCACTTGATCGCCGGTGAATCGCATAATCCGGGTCGCCTTGTTGGTCACCCGCATGGTCCAGGGGGAGCCATTGGCACCGCCGACCGCCAGATAGGGCGGGCTTTGCAGTACGGACAACGATTCCAGATCGTAAGTCGCCACGGCGTAGGTTGGGTTATCCGCCCCGATCCACCGCATGGCGTTTAGAATCCCTGGCACGCGCAGCCGCTCCGGCACGTGTTCCGTGTCGTACCAATCGTGGAACTCATCGGCATGCGCCGTCGAGAAGTCGAAAGACGCGAACAACAGGCCTTTGCTCATGGCGGTTTCCTTCCCGGTTTTCCCTGCCTCGATCCTGCCATGGTCGCCGGTTGCCGGAAAGTCAGCCGTTGGTTAGCCTACCCGAGGCCTAAACGACGGAGAGCGCCGGACAATGAGCAAGCACGTGATCGCGACCGTGAACGAGATCCCACCGGGTTCTCGCAAATTGGTCACCGTGCGCGGCCGGTCGATCGCGGTGTTCAACCTCGGCGGCGAATTCTTCGGCCTGTTCAACCGCTGTCCGCACCAGGGCGGCCCGATGTGCGAGGGCATCCTGACCGGGTTGATCGAGTCCAACGATCCCGGACACTACGAATACTCCCGCGCCGGGGAAATCCTGCGCTGCCCCTGGCATGGATGGGAATTCGACGTGCGTACAGGCCAAAGCTTCTGCGAGCCGTCGAAAATCTCGATCCGTACCTACCCGATGGAAGTGGCCGAAGGGCAGACCGTCGTCAAAGGCCCCTACGTCGCGGAAACCGTGCCGGTGACGATCGAAGAGCAGTACGTGGTTATCGACTTCTGACGATCGGCGGGCGGGCGTTCAGCGCGTCCTTATCGAAGCCGGCAATCCGTTTGTAGCCATCGGCAGTGCCGGCGAGTTCCTCGGGCGTCAGAACGTCCTCGATCCTCGCGTATCCGTTCGGCGCCCGTTGTTCGACCAGTTGCATCACCTGCTCGGGGCCGTTGCCGCGATTGGCCAGCACGATCCGGGCAGTTGCTGGCCGGCGTTCGGCTTCGTAGGCGTGCAGCGCCTGTTCGGTGAGGCCATGGGTCTGGATTTCCCGCGTCAACACCCGCGCATCCAGGATGCCCTGGGATGCACCGTTGGAGCCGATGGGGTACATCGCATGCGCCGCGTCGCCCAGCAGCGTGACTCGGCCGAAGGTCCAGCGCTCCACCGGATCGCGGTCCACCATCGGGTATTCGTAACAGTGTTCGGCGGCTTGAATGACGGCGGGGACATCCAGCCAGTCGAACCGCCAATCCGAGAACTGCGGCAGGAATTCCTCCAACCGGCCCTCACGGTTCCAGTCTTCGCGCCGCCATTGCTGGTCGGGCCGGAACTTGCGTTCTGCGATCCAGTTGATGGTGGTTTCGTCAGTGTCGGCGGCGCGGGCGATGGGGTAGGCGACGAATTTCTGGAACTCGTGCCCCGCCATGATCATGGAGCGTCCGGTCAGGAAGGGTTTGCCGTGGGTCACGCCGCGCCAGAGGATGCAGCCGTTCCAGATCGGCGGCCCTTCGTTCGGATACAGCCGGGCACGGGCGGCCGAGTGGATGCCGTCGGCGGCGATCAGCAGGGCGCCCTCAGCGCTCCGCCCGTTGGCGAACTGTGCGCGCACCCCGGTGGCGGTGTCCTCCCATCCCGTCAGCCGGTGGCCGGTCAGCACGGCATCGGCGCCGAGGCGCTGCTTGACCGCATCCAGCAGGATCATTTGCAGGGTGCCACGATGGATGGAGAATTGCGGCCAATGATACCCGGCGGCGAGGCCCCGAGGCTCCGACCAAATCGGCTGTCCGCGCTTGGAGAAATACGCCAGTTCGGCGGTGGGGATCGCGGTCGCGGCGAGCGTATCCTGCAAACCCAGTTCGGTCAGTTCCCGGACCGCATGCGGCAGCGTGTTTATGCCAACGCCGAGGGGTTGAATGGTCTCGGTGGCTTCGTAGACCCGGCAATCGACGCCGACTTGATGCAGGCTCAACGCAAGGGTTAGGCCGGCGATGCCGCCGCCGGCAATCAGAACAGTCATGCGTGATTAGTGGGCGATCAACATCTTGCCCAGGACGAGCATCGTCATGGTCAAATTCGCACCAAGCATCCAGCCGATCAATTCGACCCGCCCGATCAGGCGGTCCATGCGAGCCGTCATGTCCATCATCTGAGTCTCCGCCTTGGCGCTGGCTTCTGCCGCTTTGCGTGCTGTATCGGCGGGCACCCCCGCCGCCATGAACGCATCGTAGATTTCAGCGACCATCGTTGTCATGTTCGTATCTCCTTTTAGCTCGGTGCACGGCCGGTTGCCACCGGAAATGAAGGCCGCACGAGGGGAGATACGCGGAATTGATTAACCGAAGGTTAACGCCACAGACATGAGTATGCGGCTGGGCAAATATTATCCCAGCCGCACCGGAAAACCCTACTTCTTCACGCCCAAGCCGCGCATGAACTGGTCGCGGATGCGGGACGGGTCGCGTTCGGTCGTGTCCACCGGTTTGTTGTTGTCGATCCGGCAGCCGATCAGCCAGGGGCCGTCTTCCTTCAGGGCGCGATCGATCATTTCCTCGAACGCGCTTTCGTCGGCGGCCCAGGCGCTTTGGGCCAGACCCTCGGCCCGCGCCACCGCCACGATATCCACGCCTTGATCGGTCAGGGTCTTCTGTCCGCCGGTGATCTGGTAGGCGCCGTTGTCCAGGATCACGACGATCAGGTTCTTCTGCGCTCGTGCTGCAACGGTGCCGAGGCAGCCCAGCTGCATCAGGATCGAGCCGTCGCCTTCCAGCGCGATGGTGCGGCGTTGCGGCTGTGCCAATGCGACACCCAAAGCGATGGGCACTGCCAAACCCATGCTGCCGAGCATATAGAAATTCTGCTGCCGGCGGCCGTTCGGGTTCTCCGACGCGGCCCAGAGGTCGAAATTGGAATAGCCGATGCCGCCGATCACGGCTTCGTCGTGACGCAGATGAGTCAGCATGCGCTTGGTGATGTCGTAGCGGTTCATCACCTTGGCTTGATCCCGGGTCAGGGGCTGGTTGGAAGTCGGTGCCATGGTCCGTCCCCTTATTTCGCGAAGACTTTGCCGCCGGTCAGCAGCGGCGACAGGATGAAGCAGACGGGGCCGAGCGTGGCGACCGCCTGGGTGATGGAGCGGTCGAAGATGAATTCGACCTCATCCAGCCGCGTGACCGTGTGATGCTCGATGGCGAGGCAATCCAGCACCGGGCGCATGGTGCGGGCCACCAGCATCTGCCCGATGTTGAATTCGCCGAGCGTGCCGCGTTCGGAGACGATCATCATGGTGGGGATCTGGAAGGGAACGGACAGAGAGGCCAACTGGTTCGCCAGAGTCGCGAAGCCGCTGGTCTGCATCAGCAGGATCGCGCGGGTGCCGCCCATCCAGGCGCCGGCGGTGATGCCCAAACCCTCTTCCTCGCGCGCCACCGCGAAGGCGGTGAAGAACGGGTCGGATTCAATCAGTTCGATCAACGGCCGCAGCACGTTGTCGGGCACATAGGGGACCAAGCTCACCTTATGCTGTTTCAGCACATCGCGAACGATCTCGTACCACGCGCGCTCGGGCGCTCCGTCAGCCATGCCTTTATCCTCCGATCTGGATGCGGCGCGCCCATTCGCACGCCTTGCGAAGAGGGGCAACCGTTCGTAGAGAAGGGGGGAGAGTGAGGGGGGGACCATGCCCGACCGCAAACAGACATACGATGTCCTCGTCGCCGGTGGCGGCAATGCCGCTTTATGCGCCGCGATCACCGCGCGCCAAGCGGGCGCGAGCGTCCTGCTGCTGGAAAGTGCCCCCAAGGCCTTCCGCGGCGGCAACAGCCGGCACACCCGCAATCTGCGGGCGATGCACGACGCCCCCAACGCGGTGCTGACCGACGCCTATAAGGAAGACGAGTATTGGGACGACCTGCTGCGCGTCACCGGCGGCAACACCAATGAGGAAATGGCGCGGATGACGATCCGAGCATCCTCGGGCGTGTTCGGCTGGATGAAGGATTGCGGCGTGCGGTTCCAGCCGTCGCTGACCGGGACCCTGAACCTGGGCCGGACGAACGCGTTCTTCCTCGGCGGCGGCAAGGCATTGTTGAACGCTTATTATCTGACGGCGGAAAAGCTGGGGATCGATATCCTGTATGACACCGAGGTCATCTCCATGAACATGGACGATGGGTCTGTGCGGTCGGTCGATATCACCTATCGCGGGTTCCCGGAGACCGTGTACGCCCGGTGCGTCGTCGCGTCCTGCGGCGGGTTCCAGGCCAATCTGGAATGGATGCGCGAATTCTGGGGCGATGCGGTGGACAACTTCGTCATCCGTGGGACTCCGTACAACCGCGGCCGGGTGCTGAAGAACCTGCTGGATCAGGGCGTCGCCGCCATCGGCGATCCGACCCAGTGCCACGCAGTGGCGCTGGACGCCCGCGCGCCGAAGTTCGACGGCGGCATCACCACCCGACTGGACAGCGTTCCCTACAGCGTGGTCGTCAACAAGCACGGCGACCGGTTCTACGACGAAGGGGAGGACGTCTGGCCGAAGCGCTACGCCATCTGGGGCCGCCTGATCGCGCAGCAGCCGGATCAGATCGCCTACTCGATCTGCGACTCCAAGGCGTTCCCGCTGTTCATGCCGTCGGTTTACCCGGCGATCAAAGCCGACTCGATTGGAGAGTTGGCGCTGAAGATGAAGCTGGACCCGGCGAAAGTCATCGCGACCATCGACGCCTACAACGCCGCCGTCGTGCCCGGCCAGTCGTTCGACAACCTTAAGTTGGACGGCAACCGGACCGAGGGCCTGACCCCGAACAAGACCAACTGGGCGCGCACCGTGGATAAGGGGCCGTTCTACGGCTACCCGCTGCGCCCCGGCATCACCTTCACCTACCTGAGCGTCAAAGTGAACGACAAAGCACAAGTCTTGATGGAAAACGGCCAGCCAGCAGGCAATTTGTTCGCCTCGGGCGAGATCATGTCCGGGAACATCCTGGGCAAGGGCTACCTCGCCGGTTTCGGCATGACCATCGGCACGGTGTTCGGCCGTATCGCCGGAGCGGAGGCCGCGCGCCATGCAAGAAACTGAAGCCGTCCTTAATGCCCGTCGCGAGATGGAAATCTGCAATGCCTGCCGGTATTGCGAGGGTTTCTGCGCCGTGTTCCCCGCCGTCGAGTTGCGGCGGGAGTTTTCCGCGGGCGATCTGAGCTATCTGGCGAACCTCTGCCATGGCTGCCGCGGCTGCTACTACGCCTGCCAGTACGCACCGCCGCACGAATGGGGCATCAACGTGCCGCGCACCTTGGCCGAGGTGCGGGCCGAGTCTTATGTGGAATACGCGTGGCCGCCGTCGCTGGCGAAGGCGTTCGAGCGGAACGGCGTGGTGGTGTCTTTGGTCGCGGCGCTGTCGATTTCCTTGATCCTGCTGATCGCCATGGCGATTGCCTCTTCCGGCCAGTTTTTTGCCGCGCGGGGTGTGCAGGCGGACTCCTTCTATGCCGTTATCCCGCTTTGGGCGATGCAGATCGTGGGGATTGGCACGTTCGGTTTCTCGCTGTTCGCGTTGTGGAAAGGGGCGACGAACTTCTGGGCCGATGCGGGCGCCAAGCAGTCCATCACGCTGACCGCCATCGCGATTGCCGTGAAAGACGCCGTCACGCTGAAGAACCTGGGCGGTGGCGGAGATGGGTGCAATGACAACTCAGAGGCGTTTTCGATGCGCCGCCGCTACCTGCATCACGCGATGGCCGGCGGGTTCATGCTGTGCTTCGCCGCGACTTGTGTCGGTTTCGTGTATCACACGTTCCTTGGCCTGCCGGCGCCCTATCCCTTCATCAGCGCGCCGGTGCTGCTGGGCACGGTCGGCGGCGTTCTGCTGACCATTGGAACTGTTGGGCTTTTCGCCATGAAGCTGGTGGAGGACCCGATGCCGGTGGTACGCCGTCTGCTGGGCGGGGAC
>Ga0214182_1000316_pt1 | contig 20617 bp, 17 predicted proteins | sample TroBogEpilimnion_8_FD_153020 | JGI IMG/M metagenome (GOLD analysis project Ga0214182, IMG submission 153020) | Freshwater microbial communities from Trout Bog Lake, WI - 14NOV2007 epilimnion | ecosystem: Environmental > Aquatic > Freshwater > Lake > Epilimnion/Euphotic zone | place: Trout Bog... | reverse complement strand
GACGAGGACCGCGAGGACATGAAGAACAGCCCCGATACGCCCCGGGATAGGGCGAGGTTCCTTGGAGGCCGGACTGGTCGGGGCTGCTCGGGTCATCGGAATGCTGGTAGCAGAGTTGAGAGAACGAAGCAAGAATTATGTGATCGAATTCCTAAATCGAAATCGGACCCAAAGCAGCAGGACGAGGCCAATGGCCGGCCAGACCGGGCGTTGGCGGGGATGCGAACCAAAGTTGTAATATCGGCGGTCCTAACCACTGACACGCTGGCACCTGGTACATCGTCATGCCGACGCAGAGGCGAGCGCCGGTGCGCCAATCGTCAGTCCCGCTTGTATAAGGCCAGTGCCAGCGCCCGTTCCCATACCGCCGGAAATCTCCCTTTTTTCGTCATCCTCGGGCATGACCCGAGGACCGCCAACGGCACCATTCCGCGATTTCCTGCCGCTGCGGATGGTCCTCGGATCAAGTCCGAGGATGTCATAGCAACCGCCCGAACCACTGACCCGTGAGCCTCCCCCCTCCCCTTGCGGCTAGCGTGGTCAGGCAAACCGGAAATGATTTTCTTCGCCAAACCGCAATGAGTGCCCCGGAAAAAAAATCTGCGAAATCTGCGGACAAATACCCAATGGCCACCAATGTTCGGCACGGAGTTCGTTGGCAGACATGGAAGTTTTGTCCGCAGATTTCGCAGATTTCGCAGATTTTCGCGTGGCCCCGGGCATCGGTGGCGAATTCGAACGTGCGCCAGTCGGTAACCGGCGATACCGTGGGCGCCCCCTACAAGGACACCGCCGGCCCGGCGGTGAACCCGATGATCGAGATCGCCGACATCGTAGCTCTGCTGCTGCTGGCGATTTTGGCCGGGAATTGCGCGAACCGGCCTTCCTCGTGACAGGACACCTGACGATCATGCGGAGCGAAGGTCCGTACGATCGCCAGACGCCTCAAACCGTAACGGCTACTTCTTGTCCCAGACGGGTTCGCCGATATTGACCTGGGAAGGCTTGGTCGCCGCGCCCGTCAGGGCCCCGGCACCGCCGCCGATCACGCCGCCGACAACGACGCCGACCGGCCCGCCGATCAGGCCCACGGTCGCACCCGTGGCAGCCCCCGCGGCGGCACCGCCTTCCACACGGCCCGGTTCCGTCCGCCCGCAAGCGGATAGAGCAGCCAACAGCCCAACCAGGGCGAGCCCCGCGATAAGTTTCATGATAACCACCTTTTCTTGTCATGACCGGAACTGCCGGACGCCAGCATTGTTGGGTCCGTTGACGAACTATCGTCGCGACCTTACGTGGCGACGCGAGAAAGTCGTTGCAATACTATTGAGTATTTGTACCTACGTTGGCAGATCGGGCGCGTAGGGCATCGCCGCGGCGCGACACCCACCCTTGCACGCCGCCCCCTCCCCCGCGATAACTCCCCGCATGAGCGACACCGCGACCCCAGCGGCCGAAGGGCCGCGTTACGATTTCCGGGCTGCCGAACCGAAGTGGCAGCAGGCCTGGGCCGACCGTGGCTGCTTTCACGTGGACGACGTGCCCACGGACGGCAAGCCGAAATACTACGTGCTGGAGATGTTCCCGTATCCCTCGGGCAAGATCCACATGGGGCACGTGCGGAACTACACCCTCGGCGACGTGGTGGCGCGCTACAAGCGGGCGCGCGGGCATTCCGTCATGCACCCGATGGGCTGGGACGCCTTCGGCCTCCCGGCGGAAAATGCGGCGCGCGAACGCGGCGTCCACCCGGCGAAGTGGACCTACGAAAACATCGCCAACATGCGCGCCGAGCTGAAGCGCATGGGTCTGTCGCTGGATTGGGAGCGGGAGTTCGCGACCTGCCAGCCGGAATACTACCGCCATCAGCAGAAACTGTTCCTCGATTTCCTCAAAGCCGGCTTGGTCGAGCGCAAGGAAAGCTGGGTCAACTGGGACCCGGTGGACGGCACCGTGCTGGCGAATGAGCAAGTGATCGACGGCCGCGGCTGGCGCTCCGGCGCGCTGGTGGAGAAGAAGCAGCTCAGCCAGTGGTTCTTCAGCATCACCAAGTTCGCTCCGGACCTGTTGGCCGCCCTGGACACGCTGGACCGCTGGCCCGAACGCGTCCGCCTGATGCAGGCCAACTGGATCGGCCGGTCCGAAGGCGCACGTCTGCGCTTCGATCTGGCCTCCGGGACCGAGTCCGTCGAGGTTTACACCACCCGGCCGGACACGCTGTATGGCATGTCCTTCCTGGCCATCGCCCCCGAACACCCGCTGGCGGCGCAGGTCAGCACCACCGACCCAAAGGCGGCGGCCTTCGTCGCCGAATGCCGCTCCAAGGGCACATCCGAAGCTGTCATCGAAACCGGTGAGAAGCTCGGCTACGACACCGGCCTGCGGGTGAAGCATCCGTTCATCCAAGGCGCCACCTATCCCGTCTGGATCGCGAATTTCGTGCTGATGGAATACGGCACCGGCGCCATCTTCGGCTGCCCGGCGCACGACCAGCGCGACCTGGATTTCGCCCGCAAATACGGCCTGGACGTCACCCCCGTGGTGCTGCCGCCGGGTGCCGACCCCGCAACCTTCGCCGTCGGCAAGGAAGCCTATACCGGCCCCGGCACCGCCTATAACTCGGCTTTCCTGGATGGGCTGGAAGTGGACGCCGCCAAGCGCGGCGCCATCGACGCCCTGGCGAAGCAAAACCAGGGGGAAGGCGTCACCAACTGGCGCCTGCGCGACTGGGGCGTGTCCCGTCAGCGCTACTGGGGCTGTCCGATCCCCATCGTCCATTGCGATTCCTGCGGCGCCGTCCCGGTGCCCGACAGCGAACTGCCGGTGAAACTGCCGGAAGACGTGACCTTCGACCGTCCCGGCAATCCGCTGGACCATCACCCCACCTGGAAGCACGTCGCCTGCCCGTCCTGCGGCAAGCCGGCGCGCCGGGAAACCGACACGTTCGACACGTTCGTCGACAGCTCCTGGTATTTCGCCCGCTACTGCTGCGCCTCCGACACCACGCAGCCGACCGCGCGCCCGGCCGTCGATCACTGGATGCCCGTCGATCAGTACATCGGCGGCATCGAGCATGCGATCTTGCACCTGCTCTATTCCCGCTTCTTCACCCGCGCGATGAAGGAAACCGGGCATATCGCGGTCGATGAGCCGTTCGCCGGCCTGTTCACCCAGGGCATGGTGAACCACGAATCGTACAAATCCGCCGACGGCACCTGGCTGTATCCGGAGGAAATCGAAAAGCGCCCCGACGGCACCGCCGTGCACAAGGAAACCGGCGCCCCTGTCACGGTCGGGCGCATCGAGGCGATGAGCAAGTCCAAGCGCAACACCATCGACCCCGGCGAAATCATCGCCCTCTACGGCGCCGACACCGCCCGCTGGTTCATCCTGTCCGACAACCCGCCGGAACGCGACATGGAATGGACGGAATCCGGCGCCGCTGGCGCCTTCCGCTTCACCCAGCGCATCTTCCGCCTCGCCGAAAACCTGCCGGCCGCCAGCGACAAGCCAACCGAATTCGGCACCGCCGGCCGGACTCTGCGCCGAGCGACGCACAAAGCCATCGCCGCGGTGACCGAGGCCTGGGAAGGCTTCGCCTTCAACGTTGCCGTCGCCCGCATGTACGAACTCGCGAACGCCGTCACCGACGCCGAACGCGCCACCGACGAACCCGGCCTGGGTTGGGCGCGCCGGGAAGCGGTGGAGGCCATGGCGCGTCTGTGCGCCCCGGCAATGCCGCATCTGGCCGAGGAAATTTACGCCCTGCTGCATCCCAACGCCGGCACGCTGGTCGCCGACCTGCCGTGGCCGGAGGCCGAAGCGGCGCTGCTGGTGGCGGAAAGCGTGGTGATCGCCGTGCAGGTCATGGGCAAGCTGCGCGGTTCGGTGGAAGTACCGCCGAACGCGCCCGCCGACAGCGTCATCGCCGCCGCCGAAGCGGAACCCAACGTCGCCCGCGCGCTGGAAGGAAAACGGATCGTCAAGCGCATCCACGTCCCCAACCGCATCGTCAACTTCGTGATATCGGGATGAACCGCCGCGGCTTCCTCACTTTGTGCCTGACCGGCACCGCGCTCGCGGGCTGCGGCTTCCAGCCGGTCTACATGCCCACGGCGTCGGGCAAACCCGGCATGGCGGAGCGCGAACTCGCGTCCGTCGATATCGCCATCATCCCCGACCGACCCGGCCAGTTGCTGCGACAGGCGCTACAGGATCGCTTCGTCAGCGACGCGGGCGGTCTCCACCGCTACCGCCTGACCACGAGTTTCTACATCGCGGGCGAAGGCATCAACATCCAGACGGGAACCGAAGCGTCGCGCGTCCGCCTGATCGGGGTCGCGAACTGGCAACTCCTGACACGCGATCCGACCGCCAAGAAACTGACCTTTGGCAGCACCCACGTGGTCGACGGCTATAACATCTTCAGTGGGCAGTTCGCCGCGGCCGTCATGGAAAGCGAGGCGCTCCAGAAGCGAATCGCGGAGGCCGTTGCCGACGATATAACATTGCAGCTAGCCACTTGGTTCCGCGCGCGCGGCAACGCGACTACGGGTTCATGACATGAAACTGGCCGCCGTCCAGGTCGCGGCATTTCTCAAGGACCCCGGCCCCTGCCGGGTGGTACTCCTCTACGGCGACGACGCGGGCATGATCCGCGACCGGGCGGAAATGCTCGTGCGCGCTATCGCTGGCTCCCTCGACGACCCGTTCCTGGTGGCCGAACTCGCCCGCGAGGATATCGGCACATTGCCGGACGAAGCGGCGTCCTTGCCGTTGACCGGCGGCCGCCGCGTGGTGCGCGTGCGCGACGCCACCGATGCCGCGACCGAGGCCGTACGCATCGTTCTGAAAAGCAAGGCACCAGCCCTGATCGTGCTGGAGGCCCCCGGCATCGCCGCGCGATCCCGCCTGCGCACCGCGTTGGAAGATGCCCCGGACGGCACCGCCATCCGCTGCTATCCCGAGGAAGGCCGCGCTTTGGAAGCCACCATTCGCGGCACGCTGACGTCGGCCGGCGCGCGCGTGGACCCCGACGCGCTGTCCTGGCTCACCGCCCAACTCGGCGCCGACCGCGCCTCGACCCGCGCCGAACTGGAAAAGCTGGCGTTGTATGTGGGGCCGAACGGGCGGGTCGATCTGGACGCGGCGATGGCCTGCGTCGGCGATCTGGCGGGCCTGTCGCTGGACGACGCCCTGTTCGCCGCCACGACCGGCGACGTTGCGACGACAGACCGAGCGCTGGAGGTCGCGATGGCGGAGGGCGCGGCGCCGGTGCAGGTGCTGCGGGTCAGCCTGTCGCACATTCAAAAGCTTCACCGCGCCCGTCTGGCGATGGACGAGCAAGGCCTGACCGCCGCCGATGCCACCAAGACCGTGCGGCCGCCGATCTTCTACCGGCGGGCCGGCGCTTTCACGCGGTCGTTGACACTCTGGCCGGCGCCGGCCCTGACCGCCGCTCTGGCGGGGCTGACGGAGGCCGAGCGCGGGTGCAAACGGACCGGTTGGCCGGACGAAGCGCTATGCCGCAACATCGTCCTGGCGATGGCCCGCCGTGCGGCCGTCGCCGCTCGTGGGCGGGGGTAGACGTAGTTTGGTTGGCGCCGATTGCCGGCACCGAGACACCGAGAAGAGCGCTCGCTCCACTATCGAGCGGTTCGGCGGTCCCAAAGACATGCCGGCCCCGCCGGAGCGTGGCGACGCCCCCACCGCGTCATGCGCGGACTTGATCCGCGCACCCCAAGCGGCACGATTCCGAGACTGTCGAACCCGATCATAACGAAAAGATAACACACGGGCCGCGTAAGGAGGCCCATGCCAAAGTCCTGGCTACGTATCTACCCGGGATTGACGCCGTACTCGGGCCAGTCATAGTGTTACCTTGACGATACGACGACCGTGTCGGCCAAGTCTCGGGGATGGTGACAAGATGACAATGCTCGACAATACCGGATTTTCGCGCCGGTTCCTGATGCGCGCGATCGGCGCGCTGGCCGGTGCCGCCGCCTTGCCGCCGCTGCTGCCGCGCCGCGCGCAAGCGGCCATGCCGGATTTGCCGCCGAATTTCGGAAAAGGGCGGACTGTCGTCATCGTCGGTGCGGGCGTCGCCGGGCTGACAGCCGGCTGGAAACTCGCGAATGCCGGCTTCAAGGTCACGATTTACGAAGGCGACAACCGATACGGCGGCCGTAGCCTGACCCCCCGCCCGATTCGGGAAGCGTACCGCAAGTGGTGGTTCGACAAATACAACCCCGAACGGCTGTTTCCGAACATGTACGTGTCGGAATACAAAGAGGATTCGCGCAGTCCCGATCCGCTGCCGCAGGTGTGCAAGTTCGACGATCCCAACTGGGATCCCAACAGCGGCGCGTCGCCGGTCGAGCTATTCCTGAACGCCGGCCCCGGCCGCATCCCCAGTGATCACGTGGCGCTGATCGACCTGTGCCGCCAGACCGGCGTCGCGCTGGAGCCTTATATCTTCCAATCCAACTACAATCTGCTGCAAAGCCCGGAATTTCAGGGCGGCGAGCCGATCGCGTACAACCGGGTCAATTACAGCCTGCGCGGCCAAGTCACGGAAATGCTGGCCAAGCTGATCGCGCACGATCCGCTGATCCCCCCGGACCAGCGCACGTCGATGCTGAACATGCTCCAGCAGATGGGCGATCTGAACCCGAAGAATGAGTTCAAGGGCTCGTCCCGCGTCGGCTACGAACATCTGCCCGGCGGCTGGCGGGACGCGCCATCGGTCTATCCGCCGGTGCCGTTCGACCAAACCATGCGTTCCGGTTTCGTGGGCGGCGGCAATCCGGAGACCTCGCCCGGTTCCTACCTGTTCAACGCGGACAACATCGACTGGCAGAATTCGCTGATGCAGCCGATCGGCGGGATGGATCGGGTGTGGCAACGGCTGCTGGTGCAGCCCGTCCCGGCCGATTCCGTGCAACTGCGGTCCGGCGATTCCCGCGGGCGCGATATTTCGGCCCGCGATGGCGCCAACAAGGGCGTGAAGCGGTATGTCGGCGACCTCGTGTTGCTGAACCATCAGGTAACCGGCATTCATGAGGACCCCGGCCAGTCCAAAATCCGGATCGACTTTGCCGCCCCCGGCGGCGCATCCGGCAGCGATGTCGCGGATTTCTGCTTCTCCAGTATGGCGCCGAACCTGCTGGCAAAACTCCCATCGTCGCTTTCGCCGGAGTTCAAACACTGGCTCGATCAGGTCAAACAGACCCCAGCGATCAAGGTCGGCTGGCAGGCCAAGAACCGGTTTTGGGAGCGTGAGAACAAGATCTATGGCGGCATCAGCTGGACGACGAACATCATCGGTCAGATTTGGTACCCGTCGGAGGATTTCAACGCATCCACCGGCGTGCTGACCGGTGCCTATAACCGGGGCCCCCTCGCGGACACATTCGGAAATTTGACGCAGAAGCAACGCATCGACACGGCGCTGGCCGGCGGCGGTCTGCTGCACAAGAACTTCGCCAACAATATCTACGCCGACAAAGGTCTGACGATTGCCTGGCAGTACATGCCGAATCAGGTCGGCGGCTGGGCCAGCCTGACCGCCAGCACCCAGCCGGAGGTGTACCAACGCATCACCGATTTGCCGCAAGGCCGCCTGTATCTGGCCGGCGACGCCTGGAGCTATCTGCCCGGTTGGCAGGAAGGGTCCATCGCCTCGGTCTATTCGGCGATCGACGCGTTGGCGCGATTCCACGGGTAATCTGGGATACGGGAGGCGCGGACCGTCCGTGCCTCCCCGACATCGTCGTTACCGCGAAATTTCCTCCAGCCGCAATCCCGTGGTCCGCGGTCCGAATATCGCGATCACCCCGACCACCACCGCCATCGCGCTGGCGATGAAAACGAACACACCGGTCGTGCCGTAATTGCGCAGACAGAAGGCGATCATGAAGCCCACGAAAATCGTGCTGAACCGGCTCCAGGAATACACAAATCCGACGGCGCGGCTGCGGATACGCGTGGGGTACAATTCGGCTTGATAGGCGTGGAAAGAGAACGACAGGCAAGTGTTGCTGATCTGGATCAAAATACCCAGCACAATGATCCCAATGCCCATCGACTGCTGGGAGAACAGCACCCCGAACGTACCGATCCCCGCGGCCGACGTGGCGACCAGCCATTTACGGTCCACCTTGTCGGCGAAATAGCTCACCAGATACGGCCCCACCGGCGCGACCAGAGCGATGGTGAAGGTGTAGCCGAGCGATTTGGTGACGTTGATACCCTGGGAAACAAGCAGCGTCGGCACCCAGCTCGCGAACCCATAATAGCCGATGGATTGCAGCAGATTGAACACGATCATCATGATGGTGCGCGACCGGTAGGGCGGGCGCCAGATTTCCATGAAAGAGCCTTCCTCGACCTCGACCTCCCCCGCGACCACATAAGGCTCCGGCAACTCCCGCCCGGTTTCCGCTCGGACCTTGTCCTCCATCATCGATACGATGCGATCGGCTTCCTCGGCGCGGCCGTGCTGCGCCAGCCAACGGGGGGATTCCGGTAGGCCCAGGCGCAGAATCCAGGCGGCCAAGGCGCCGACGCCACCGACCATGGCAACCACGCGCCAGCCGTCGTAGCCGCCCAACGTGATCGGCACGAACCACCAAGCCAGAAACGCCACGGTGGGGTACGACAGGAACTGGAACGCCTGACTGAACGCGAAGGACGCACCCCGGCGTTCTTTCGGCACCAGTTCCGACAAATACGTGTCGATGGTCACGAACTCCACGCCGATGCCCAAACCCGCGACGAAGCGGCAGATGTCCAGGCCCAAAGCCGTGGTCTGGCAGGCCATGACGACGGTGGCGAGCGAGTACCACAGCAGCGCGAAGGTAAAAATCGTCCGTCGCCCGAACAGATCGGAAAGCCAGGAGAACACCAACGTGCCGACGAACATGCCGGAGAATGTCGAGGCGACAAGGCTGGCATAGCCGTTAATGTCGAAGAAACCCTCGGTCGTGGCCTTCATGATGCCGGCCTTGAACAAGCCGGGGGCTATGTAGGCGGTCAGCGCGTTGTCGTAGACTTCGAAGAACGCACCCATCGACAGCATAATCACCAGCCAGCGCATATATTTGCTGGCCGGCAGCCGATCGATACGCGCGGCGATGGTCGCACCTTGGGGGTTAGCCATGGTCGTTCCTCCCTCTGCCTCTATTCGTTGGCGTCAGGCTGGCACGGGCCGGCGGTTTCGCAAAGGGGGCGGCGGTCTCAGGTCGGGACGATCCCCAGGCCGCGCAAAACCGGAAGCTGGATTGCCAGGAAGTCGCGTATCGTCTGGTCCATGATGGATTTGGCGACCGCCGGGTCGCGCACGACCGCGCCTTCCTGCAACAATGATCGTCCGCATTGGTACAGATCCCGCAGAACCGCTTCGGCCAGCACGTCCTGTGCGGCCGCTGTGCCGTCCACGATCCGGCCGACCGCCAAAGCGTCCAGCACCGAAATGGCGACACCGCACCCCGCCACCGGGGAAACGAGGCAGGACATGTCGATACCTCGACGGAACCGAGCGAGGATCGCGGCATTCAGGCGGGCGGTCGCCGCGCGCGTCTCCGTGAGGTCCGCGACGGGCGAGAGCGGAAAGGCATATTTGGCACCCATCAGCATGAGGGCGGCCTGCGCGAAATCGGCATGAGGACGGTTCCGCAGCTCGGGAAGGGCGCGCAACTGGCCGATGGTAACCGGCCCCTGACGCAGGCGGTCCATCATCGGGCCGTAAAGATCGTCCTGCCCGGCCACGATGCTGAACGGAGTCGCGAACTGAATGGGATTGTCGGCCGGTTTGCCGGTCCAAACCATGCCAAGCCCGTCGGTCGCGAACGCCTGTTCGATCGGCGGCATCGGCTCGCCGCCCCGGCGCCACATGTCGCGGCGGAACGCCTTCGCGGTGGCAAGGTCGCGAATCGTCTCCCGCGTGCCGGGATCGCGCGTGGCGTTCAAGACCGGCGCGACGCCGGCGGGGACCGACAGCGAGTCGATGTTCTCCAAAAGGGTCGCACTGCCGATGTAGCGTGTACGGGCTTCCGTCATCATTTCAGCCACGTCGGCGAACATGACGGGATGCCAGTCGCGGTTCAGGAATTCATGAGCGACATAGCGCGGATCCATCCGCTTGATCTGGTTCAGCTGTTCTTCAAGGCCCGGATGAGCCGGAAAAAAACGCGCGCCCCCGGCTTTCAGTTGTTCGACGATGCCGACGACATCCGGCACTTCCTGATCGGTACGGCGGAAGCCTTGTTCGGCCAATTGTCGCATCAGCAGCCGCACCGGCTCCATGCCTGCCCAGCCCGTGGACAGGTTGTAGCTGATATAGGCCAGCCCACCCGGCCGCAGCCAACGATCGAACGCGGCGATCAGATGCCGGCGGTTTTCCAGGGAAATCCAGCTCAGGACGCCATGCGTGACCATGATGTCGAATTTCCCCGGCAGGACCGCCGCACCCTCGGCGAGTGCCTGGAACGACATTTCTTCGAACCGCACATTCGTCAGCCCGGCTTGGGCGGCGAGGCCGCGGGCATATTCGATGTGGGTCGGGTTGAAGTCGAAACCCCAAACCTCGGCGTTCGGATTGGTGGCCGCGGCGGCGATGGCATTGAGGCCGTTGCCGCACCCGAGGTCGGCGTAACGGAAGGGCGCGGTCAGATCCTGCGGCAGGTAATGCAGCAGGAGTGAGCCGGCGGCGAGCCACGTCGGCATGGGTTCCACATACGTGTTGTTCACGTATGCGACATCGGTGACGTAGCCGTGATCCCAGAGTGCCATTCCCCGTAATCCTGTTCTCGTGCTGCCGGTGCGAAGCAAGGCGCCGGTTGCCTCTCGTTCGCCGCTGGGGCACGTTGCATACAACCAAACCACGCGGGGAGTAGCATATGGCGGCGTCGGAACCACTTAATCCGGAAATCATCGGGCGCGTGATCGATCAGGCGCCGTTGACCCGGCCGTTGAAATTCATCGCCGCGGTCGCCGCCGCCGGATATTTTTTCGACTCCTTCGACATCGTCATCCTGTCCTACGCGCTGCCGAGCATCGCGAAGGAGTTCAGTTTGGCGCCGCAGCAGATCGGCCTGATCGGGTCGGCCGGGCTGGCGGGGATGGGCGTCGGGTCCTGGATTTGGGGTTGGATCGCGGACCGTTGGGGCCGACGGCTGGTGTTCGCGGGGACCGTGCTGATGTTCTCCCTGTTCACCGGCGTCACCGGTCTGGCCATGACAGTCGGCTTCCTGCTCGGCGCTCGGTTTCTGACCGGCCTCGGCTTGGGCGGCATGGTACCGATCGATGCGGCTCTCGTGGCGGAATTTTCCCCTGCCCGCATCCGTGGCCGCATTGTCGCCGCTCTCCCGTTATGCTGGCCGATCGGGATCTTCGCGGCCGCGGGCATGAGTCTGGCGGTTGTGCCGACGTTTGGCTGGCGTTGGTCGTTCGCCATCGGCGTGGTGCCAGCCATCCTGGCTTTCGTCATCCGCCGCAACATGCCGGAATCGCCCCGCTGGCTGTCGGATCAAGGCCGGCATGAGGAAGCCCGGGCATCGCTGCATTACGTCGGCGTGACCGATGAGGCGCTGGAGCGGGCGCGTCAGGAAATCGCCGCCACGCCCAAAGCCGTGGCCGAGGCCCCCCCGCGCGTTTCGGATTTGCTGACCCGCGCCTATGCCGCCCGCATGGTGCAGACCTGGATGATGTGGTTCTTCTCCAACTTCGCCGCCAACGGCTTCAGCGTGTGGCTGCCAACGATCTATGCGCGCTACTATCACATCGATTTGACCAAGACGTTGACCTACACCTTCATCATCGCCGGCACGCAGGTGGTGGGGCGGATGTTCGCGTACGGGCTGATCGAACGCGTCGGCCGCAAAGCCTTGATCGTGATCGGCTACGGCGTGGCGGCGTGCGCGGCGCTGTCCCTGACACTGACCACCGGAGAGACGGAGCTGCTGCTGGTCGCCATGGTCTACGGGTTCTTCGCGGATATCGGCTCTCTGGCCATGACGGTCTACACGCCGGAGGTCTACCCCGTGCGAATCCGCGGTCTGGCGACCTCCGCCGCCATGGGCGTGGGCCGGTTCGGCGGCATGGTGGCACCGGTGATCATCGGCGCGGTGATCAGTCCGACGACGATCAATTACGTCTGGTATCTGATGGCCGGCGCACAGGTGATGTCGTCCAGCATTACGGTTTGGCTGGCGCGTGAAACCAGCGGCCGCAATCTGGAGGTCGCGGCGGCCGCGGTTTAACGGGCGCTGCCGGATTTCCTCGCGCGGCGGTACACCCCGCCGCGCGGGGCAAATTCAGCCGAGGGCGGCCCAGGTCGCGGGCCCGACCACACCATCGGCGGTCAGGCCTTTGGAGGCCTGAAACTGCTTCACCGCCGCGTCGGTCCCGGGTCCGAAATCCCCATCCGCCGCGACACTGTAGCCCGCCGCGATCAATTTCTGCTGGAGCGCCACGACGTCTGGGCCGTTGTCGCCCTGCTTCACCGTCCCGGGCGGGATCGGCGCGCCGCTCAAAACGGCTTTAGCCGTCGCCAGCAGCGCTTTGCGATCGTCGAGCCCGTTCAGACCGCCGTTGATACGACGCGTGACGGTGACGACGTCGTCCTGATCGGCGTAGGCATTCAGCCCGAGCTGCTTCCAGAATTCGCAGGCGATTTTTAAGGACATCACAGGTTCGGCCGCGGCACTGGGGTCGGCGATCAGATCGACTCCCAACAACGGGCCGTATTTCGCGTAATTCGCTCGGCCGGTCAGTTGGATCAGCCCGCGCCCTTTGAACAAAGGCCCATCGCCCGGCTGCGTGTTGCCGAGGTCCGTGCGGCCTTCGTAGTCGGACCCGTCGGCGAATTCTTCCGTCGTGCGGAAACCCGCGGACTCGTGACACGTCTGCGCCAGGAAATGCGCGGCACGTAACGGCGATGCGATATCGTAGGCCGTGAGGGTGTCCTCCAGGACAGCGCCGACCGCTGTAATGATCTCGTTTTGCCGTACGCCGTTTTCGCCACTGAAATGGGGCGCGATGGCACGCATGACATCGGCATTCAACGCGACCATGGTTCTTCTCCCTCTGCAACAGACCCGGACGATAAGACCGGACGTGTTCGGGTGCAACCGGATCGTCCGTGCGTTATGCCGCCGCTCGCGCCGCTGCGACGCCATAGACCCCGCGTTCGCCCGGCATCGGCGCGAAGCGGCCGGTGATCCCCAGCACGGTTTCCGCCCCCCCGAGGTACAAGGCGCCATCGGGCGGCATTTGCGCGGCAATCGCCTCCAGCACCCGGGCCTTCGTCGGCTGATCGAAATAGATCAGCACATTGCGGCAGAACACGATGTCGAACCGGCCAAGCGGCTTAAGATCGTTCAGAAGATTGAATTCCCGAAATCGGACCATGGCGCGGATAGCCTCCGAAATACGCCAGTTCGCGTCCTCTTTCTTGAAATGGCGCACCAGCATCTGCACCGGCAATCCGCGCTGCACCTCGAATTGCGTGTACAGCCCCTGTTGCGCGCGGGCGAGCTGGTCGCGGGCGATATCGGTGCCGACGATTTCCACCGGCCGCCCGCCCAGCAGCGCTTTGTTTTCCGCCAGAATCATCGCCAAGGAGTACGCTTCCTGTCCCGACGACGAGGCCGCCGACCAGATGCGCAACGGCGCGGTGGCGGAACGGGCGGCAAGCAGCCGCGGCAATGCCTGGGTTTTGAAATGCTGGAACGGCTTGTCGTCGCGGAAGAAGAAACTTTCGTTGGTCGTCATCGCCTCCACGACGTCGCGGACCAGCGGATCGGTGGGAGACCGTTTCAGCCGGTCGGCCAGGGCGTTCAAATCCGTCAGCCCGGCTTTCTTCAGCAGCGGCCCGAGCCGGGTTTCCAGCAGATAGATTTTGTCCTGGCCGATCACCAGACCGGACTTGGCCTTCAGCAGTTCCGCGAGAATGGCGAAGGCGGATGGGTTGAGTGGCAGGCTCATGCTCGTGACGCCTTCAAAATGTCGCGCAGCTTTCCGGCGATGGCGGGCAGCGGCAGGATCGCGTGGCACAGGCCGGCCTGGGCAATGGCGCCCGGCATGCCCCAGACGATGCTGGTGGCTTCGTCCTGGGCGACGGCGCAGCCCCCGGCCTCGACGATCTGTCGCGTTCCGGCCAGCCCGTCGTGCCCCATGCCGGTCAGCATCGCGACCAGAACGCGGCCGTCCACCGCGGCGCAGGCGCTGCGCAGCATCGGGTCGACCGAGGGGCGGCAAAAATTCTCCGGTGGGTCGTTTGTCAGCCGCGCGCGCATCGCGCCGGCACGGCCTTCCACCACCAGATGCTTGTCCCCCGGCGCGAGGTAGATTCGGCCGTTCGTCAGCATTTCCCCGTCCTTCGCTTCGGCGCAGGGCAACCCGCCCAGCCGGTTGATGTGGTCGGCCAGAATGGGTGTGAATGTTGGCGGCATGTGCTGCGTCAGGATCACCGGCACGCCGATTTGGCGGCCAAGGCCTTGCACCAGCGTGAACAAGGCCTGCGGTCCCCCCGTCGAACTGCCGATGGCCAGCAGCTTGGGCGGCGTCAGCGGCGCCGGCCGGGCCGGCTGCGCGACGGTGGCCGACGGCGCACGTTGCCGCTGGCGCACCAGGCCCTTCACCTTCGCCAGCAGTTCCTTCTGGAACCGCTCATCGCCGACCGTCCCGATGGTGGATGGTTTCGGCACGTAATCGGCCGCACCCAGGCGCAACGCGCGCATCGCGATATCGGCGCCGCGGGTGGTCAGGGTCGATGCCATGACGATCCGCACCGTCGGGTCCACCCGCAGCAGCAGCGGCAGCGCGGTCAGCCCGTCCATGACCGGCATCTCGATGTCCAGCACCAGCACATCTGTTCGGGTGCGCTTCAGCTCCTCGATCGCCAACTGCCCGTTCGCGACTTTGGCGACCACTTTCACGGCGGGATCGCTTTCCAGAATGCGCGCGACGGCCCCGCGGATCGCGACGGAATCATCGCAAACCATGACCCGGGCAACGGGGTTCATAAACCGACCTGCGCCAGCTTGCCGACGAGAATTTCGTCGTCGAACGGTTTCATGATGTATTCCTGGGCGCCAGCCTCGATCGCCATTTCGATGTGCGACATATCGTTTTCGGTCGTGCAGAACACGACGGGCGGATCGTCGGGGCCGAATTCCTCCCGCAGGCAGCGCAGGAAGGTGATGCCGTCCATCACAGGCATGTTCCAGTCCAGCAGCACGAAATCGGGCATGTCCTTGCGGCAGGCGTCCAAAGCTTTTTGGCCGTCCTCGGCCTCCTCGACGCCGTAGCCGTGCGCTTCCAGGATGCGGCGGGCGACCTTGCGGACCACCCGGCTGTCGTCCACGACGAGACAAATGCGGTTCATCGCGGGTCAGTCCTTCCCCGAAAGAGCCAACAGCCTCGATACGTCGAGGACCACCAGCAGCCGGTCGTCCAGACGGTAGATGCCGGTGCTGAACGCCGCCCAGGCCGGGTCCAGCGTCGGCGGATTGTCCTCGAAATCCCGGGCTTTCAGGGCCATCACCTCGGACACCTGATCGACCAGCAGCGCGTAGAGTTCCCCGCCATGCTCCGCGACGACCGACATCGGCGTCTGGCCATCGGGGGCGGCGGGCAGGTTCAGCCGGCGCCGCAGATCGACGGCGGTGACGATGCGGCCGCGCAAGTTCAGGCTGCCGGCGATTTCCGGCGGCGCCAGCGGGATACGGGTGATCGTCTGCCCTCCCAGAATGTCGCGCACGCTTGCCACGGGGATGCCGCAGGGTTGGCCGGCGACCGTCAGGGTGACAAACATCAGCTCCCCATCCGTCGCCGCTTCAGGGCGTTCCAGAACGTCCACTGTCATGACTGTGACTCCTTGCTTCCGTTAGACCAGGGCCGGTTCGGCGAGGCAGGCGCGCAGCGCGGCGACCAGATCTTCCCGGCGCGATTTCGTGACGTAGTCGTTGAACCCGGCGGCGCGCCCGGCATCCATGTCGCGGGTTTCGGACCGGGCGGTCAGCGCGATCATCGGCACGCCGGCCCAGGCGCCACCGGCCCGCACCGCGCGGGCGAATGCCAGACCGTCCATGTCCGGCATGTCGATGTCCGAAACGATCGCGTCGAACGCGGCACCGGCTTCGCGCAAACGCAGCGCGTCCGCACCGCTGCCGGCGGCGGTCACTTCGTACCCGGCCGCACCCAGCGTGGGCACCAGCAACTGGCGGAAGAACGCGTTGTCGTCGACCACCAGCACTTGGCGCTGCCGCACCTCCTGCCCCGCCGGCGCGGCGCCGTCGAACCAGTCCTGCGCCGCACGGGTCAGCCAGTAGCCGGTGTCGATGACATCGGTGGCTTCGCCCCGGATGACCGCCGTGCCCAGAAAACCGGGCCGAGCGCCGCCCAGTTCGATCTGCAGCCGCTCATCCACCACGTCGATGATCTGGTCCACCATCAGCCCCATCGCTCGGTCGCGATCCGCGAAGACCAGCACCGATTGCAACGCCTTGTCGGGATCGTGCATGCCGGAGATCGGCACCAGCGGCATCAGTTTGCCGCGATACTGGGTCACCGGCTCGCCGCAGGACAGTTCGATCTTTTCGCGCGGGATGTCCTCCAACCGCGCGACGAGGCCCAGCGGAACGGCCATTTTCTGGTCCCCATTGGCGCGGAACAGCAGCATGGTCGTCATCGCGCGGGATGTCGCGGTTTCGGTGGACGGCAGCACGACAGGCTTGGTTTCGCCGCCCGCACCGATCCCGGTCGCTCGGGCGATGCCGTTGGAATCGAGGATCATGATAACCGACCCATCCCCCAGGATGGTGTTGCCGCTGAACATCGTGACGTGACGCAGGATCGGTGCCACCGGCTTGACGACGATTTCCTCGGTGTCGAATACGCGGTCCACGATGATGCCCAGCATGCTCGCGCCGACCTGCGCCACCACGATATAGGCGCCGTCGTCGTCGGCCGGCGGCACGCCCAAAGCCAGCAGATCGGACAGGCCGACTAAGGGCAGCAGGCGGTTGCGCAGGCGCAGCACCGGGGTGCCGTTGATCCGCTCGATCACGCTTTCGGACGATCCGTCGGCTTCCCGGCGCGCGCGCACCAGTTCCACGACGCTGAGTTGCGGGATGGCGAAGCGCTCCCTGCCGGCCTCCACGATCAAGGCGGAGACGATGGCGAGGGTGAGGGGGATCTTGATGGTGAAAGTGGTGCCGTTGCCGGGGCGGTTCTTCAGATCGATGGTCCCGCCGATCTTCTCGATGTTGGTTTTCACCACATCCATGCCGACGCCCCGGCCGGATACCGCCGTGACCTTCGCCGCCGTGGACAGACCGGCCCTGAAGATGAACCGGGCGATCTGATCGTCCGACATGCCGGCGAGTTCGGCTTCCGTCGCCAGCCCGTTGGACAGCGCCTTGGCCTTGATCCGGTCCACCGCCAGACCGCGGCCGTCGTCGGAAATCTCGATGATGATATGGCCGCCTTCGTGGAAGGCGTTCAGCGTGATGCGCCCGGTTTCCCCCTTACCGGCGGCTTTCCGTTCGGCCGGGGTTTCCAAACCGTGATCGCCGCTGTTGCGGACCATATGCGTCAGCGGGTCCTTGATCAGTTCCAGCACCTGCCGATCCAGCTCGGTCTCGGCGCCGAGCATGGTGAGCTCGATCTTTTTGTTCATTTCGCGGGAGAGGTCGCGGACCAGACGCGGCAGCTTGTTCCAGGCGTTGCCGATCGGCTGCATGCGGGTCTTCATCACGCCCTCCTGGAGGTCGGAGGTGATGTGCGACAGGCGTTGCAGCGGCACGGAGAAGCTGGCGTTGTCCTGCGTGCGGGCGAGCTGCAGCAGCTGATTGCGGGTGAGCACCAGCTCGCTGACCAGGGTCATCAGGTCTTCTAGGACATCGACGGTCACGCGGATGGTCTGCGCCGCGGCGGCCGGGGCCGTCGTTTGGGCGGTGACGGGTTCGGCCGTCGCGGGCGATTCCGGCGCGGCGGCCACGGGTTCCGGATGGGGCGCCTCGGCTTCGTTGGCTTCCTCGGGCGGCGGCGGTTGCGGACTGGCGACAGGTTCGGCGGCCTGCCCGGCGGCGGTGGCGTTCAGGGTCGCGATCAGGGCCGAATCGTCGCCGGCGGGCTCGCTGCCGGTGGCGGCGAGGTGCGCGACGATGGTCTTGATGCGATCGAGCGCCGCGAGAACCTGACTGACGATGTCCGGCGTTACCGTCAGCGCCTTGTCGCGAATTTTACCCAGGATGTTCTCCCCGGCATGCGCGACCCGTTCCAGGCGCGGCAGGCCGAGGAAGCCGCAGGTGCCTTTAATCGTATGCACCAGACGGAAGATGAACCCGAGTGTGGCCTCATCGTTGGGCGTTCGCTCCAGCGTGACGAGCGCGACGTCCAGTTCGGCGAGGCTTTCGTTGGTTTCGGTCAGGAAGTCGGCGAGCAAATCGTCCATGGTGGCCCCTCGTGCAGGTTCCGCGGTGTGGCGGCGGGGGGATGATGGACAGCTAATTATGAAAATAAGGTAAACAGAACGGTGTACGATGGTATTTTTCTTATGAAATCGACAATCTCAGCGGGGGTGGCGTGCCGTTTCGGGCACTCATAAGCATCGACAGGCGCACTCCGAGGCCGGACGCGAGCAGCGCGGTCAGGGGCATTTGGAGGGTGCGGGGGTCGGCAAGGGCAGCCATGGCGGCATCGAGATCGACGAGACATAGCGCCAATCCGGGGGGCCAGGAGGCCTTGGGACCGGCGATCGTGACGGTCAGATCGGTGTCGGTGCCATATAATGAAACAAGACCACCCGTGGGTAGGCTCTCCTGGGCGAGCAGGATCAGATTGAGGACCATGCGAGCCATCGGTGGCTGGAAGACCGAATCGCCCGGCAGGCCGAACAGATCGAGACTCAGGCGTTCGGGGACCATATCTCGTAGCATGGGCAGGCTCAGCGCCGGTCCGTCCTGGGTCCATGCGGCCCGCAGCAGCTTCACCCGGCGCGCCAGCTCCGCGGCGGCCTGACGGGCAAGCGCCAACCCCTCATCGTTGCCTCCCACGAGGTCGAGTGCCTGGGTCAAACTGCCCGCGGGACCCGCGAGATCGTGGCACAGCCGCGCCGCGAGCACTTCCGCGATCCGCAGCGCCTCGGCGCGATCGGCCATGGTGTCCTCCCGAAAGAAGGTGCCATGCGCGCGTGAGGCCTTGAACCCGGCGCGGGATGGCGCAATTGATCTACCACAGGAGTACCGTATCGCCATGATCGACCCGTTCGGCCGCGCCATCACGTATTTGCGAGTTTCGGTAACGGACCGCTGCGACCTGCGCTGCGTCTACTGCATGGCCGAAGACATGGAGTTCTTGCCCAAGCGCGATCTGCTGACGCTGGAGGAATTGGACCGTCTGTGCGGGGCCTTCATTCGCCTGGGCACGACGAAAATCCGCATTACCGGCGGGGAGCCGCTGGTCCGCCGCGACATCATGCGTCTGTTCGGCAAGCTGGGGGACCGCATCGGCCATGGGCTGAACGAGCTGACGGTCACCACCAACGGCACGCAACTGTCGAAACACGCGGCGACATTGTTCGCCTCGAACGTGCGGCGGGTGAACGTCTCGCTGGATACGCTGGACCCGGTTCGGTTCAACCAGCTGACCCGCTGGGGCAAGATCGAGCCGACCCTGGACGGCATCTTCGCCGCCAAGGCCGCCGGGCTGGCGGTGAAGATCAACGCCGTCGCGATGAAAGGCGTGAACGAGGACGATTTCGACGGCATGCTCGCGTGGTGCGGCGAACACGGGTTCGACCTGTGTCTGATCGAGACCATGCCGATGGGCGATATCTCCGGCGACCGGACCGACCAGTATCTGCCGCTGTCGATCGTCCGCGGCCGGCTGCGCAAGAACTGGACGCTGGAGGACACCGACTACAAAACCGGCGGCCCCGCTCGGTATTTCAACGTGAAGGAAACCGGCCGTCGGATCGGGTTCATCACCCCGATGACGCATAATTTCTGCGAAAGCTGCAACCGGGTGCGGCTGACCTGCACCGGCACGCTCTATATGTGCCTCGGTCAGGACGACGCCGCCGATTTCCGCGGGCTGCTGCGGGAAGGCATCAGCGACGACGGGCTGGACGATGCGATCCGGGAGGCGATTTCCCGCAAGCCCAAGGGGCACGATTTCATCATCGACCGCCGCCACGACAAGCCGGCCGTGACGCGGCACATGAGCGTCACGGGGGGGTAGACCATACGCGTTAAGACAAAAGGGCACCGACCCCCTCACCCCGTCATGGCCGGGCGTGTCCCCATAGGCGTCAGGCTAAGGGCGGGTTTGGAGGAAACCCTCCCCCTCCCCTTGCGGGAGGGGGAGGCCTTTTTTCTTCGGCCACCGCCTTAGCCTGATGCCTATGGGGCGTGTCCCGGCCACCAAGATGGGCATTCAATCGCTGAATTGTGCCGGTATTGGTCCCCGGCACAGGGTCGGGGATGACGGTTTTTTTGGCTTTCGCTGCGGTATTTTAACGCCTGTGGGGGGCTTGTTGTCCAAGCCGGGAGCACTTCGTTCATGGCAATCCTGATCGTCGGTGCAGGCGGGTTGGGGCGTGAGGTAC
>Ga0214182_1000313_pt1 | contig 20878 bp, 16 predicted proteins | sample TroBogEpilimnion_8_FD_153020 | JGI IMG/M metagenome (GOLD analysis project Ga0214182, IMG submission 153020) | Freshwater microbial communities from Trout Bog Lake, WI - 14NOV2007 epilimnion | ecosystem: Environmental > Aquatic > Freshwater > Lake > Epilimnion/Euphotic zone | place: Trout Bog... | reverse complement strand
CGATCGACGTGAAGGCGCTGGACGCGGTGTATCCCGGTGCGATCGGCACCGCGACCCTGTTCGGATCGGTGAACGGACAGACCGGACCGGGAGCCGCGGCGGCCGGTCATATCACCCCGCTGACGGCGGACAATTACATGCTGAACACCTGCCCGATTTCTTCGGCGAACTGCGTCCTGATCGCAGCCCAAAGCGTGCCGAAAGGCAATCCGATCGGCGAGATCCAAATCGCCCGGTTGCCCAACCCCAATCTGGACGACGACGATCTGCTGGTTCCCATCGTGTCGGATCAGGAACCATGACGGTGCGTGTGTCCTGGTTGGCGTTGCTGTTTCTGGTGGGCTGCCACACGCCGCCGCCCGAGGCCTACGTGAATGCTTCCGGCGCTGGGCCGCGCACTGGCGCCCAAGTCGCCATCGGAAAGAACGCCGTCGGGGAGGATTGCACGCAGGCCGCGACCGAGAAACCCGACGGTACTCGGTCGGCCGTCGTGTATTGCGGTACCTGGCAACAGCCGAGCGCTCGGGTGACGTCCGGCCGGGAGGGCGATCCCGCGGCACTGGCGGCCGCAAGCGACTGGCGCACCGCCATCGACGCGCGCTTTCGGTGCGAGGCACCGATCCCTACCACCATTCTGTCCGGCGCGCCCGCCCAGTTGCTGCACTGCACGCGGCTGGTCGGCGGTTGGGCGCATGTCGGACTGGTCGCGAAGGTCTCGGGCAGGATCTGGTTCGCCGACGGGGTGCTGCCGGCGGCTGGGGCAATGGAGCGGTCGATCGGGGTGCTCGCCGGCACGATGCGGGCGGACGCGGCACCGTCCGATTCGGCGGCGGATGCGTTGTTCGCCAGCCGGCTGGCCGCGCAATCCTACAGTGCCGGCGATGTCGGCCAGTTCGATGCGCTGATGAAGGCGGGCACACGCGCCAATCTGGCGAACAATGCCGCGGCGGCCGAAGCGGCATTCCGAGCGGCGCTGTCCGTGCAGCAGAAGGCGCTGGGGAAGGACAATCCGAACACCGCCATTCCGATGATGGCGCTGGCGTTGGAACTCTCCGACGAAGGCCGGTTCGCCGATGCCGACGCCCTGTTCGCACGCGCCGAAAGCCTGGCCCCGAACGCCGCGGACCCGTTGGCCCGGGCACGGCTGTCGCATTACCGCGGCATCGATCGGATCAACCAGGGCAAGGCCGACGCAGCGCTGACCGATTTGGCCGTGGCGGAACAGGCATATGCGACGGAAGTGCCGGATGAGGCACTGCGCACCCGCATCGCACCGCAATCGGCCAATCCGTTCACCCGCGCGGCGGCGACGCGATTCGGCGATTTGACGCTGCCGCGCAATTTCCTGACCAGCCCGGCCGCTCAATCGGCTTTGTTGGGAGTCATCGAGGTCCGGCGGGCACGTGCGATCGCGCTGCGTCTGCTGCACCGGACCGACGAGGCCGATGCGGCGCTGGCTTCGGCGAACGGTCTGGCGCGGGGCAACGGGCTGACCAAGCCGATTTTGACAGCCCGATTGTTCCGGACAAGCGGCATCACGGCGGGCGAGGCTGGGCGGGACGATGCGGCGCTGGACGAGCTGACCCGGTCGGCGGCGGCATTCGACCGGGCGCTGCCGGGATCGCGGCCGTTGGCGGATGCCGATCTGCTGTATGCGGGCCAGTTGGTGCGAAGCGGAGATAGGGTGGGGGCGCTGATACCCTGTCGTTCCGCCACGAAGACGCTAATCGGACTGAAAACCGGCACGACGCCGGCGCTGATGGCGCCGTGTCTGGCCGCTTATGCCGCCAATGGCTCGCAGGACGCGCTGGCGGAGATGTTTGTCGCGTCCCAACTGGCGCAGGGCAGCATCACGAGCCAGCAGATCGCGCAGGCCGGTGCTACGCTCGCCGAAAACGCCCGAGACCCCAAAGTTGCCGCCGCTATTCGGCAACGGCGCGATCTGAAGCTTGCGTTGGATACCTTGTACAGTCGGCGCGACGAGCTGACCGACGCGCCCGAACAAGGGCCATCGGTCGAGAAACAGATCGCGGAGACCGAGGCCAAGGCGGCGGACGCGGATGTCGCGTTGCAGGCGGCCTCCCCGAATTTCGGCCAGCTGGTGCAGGATACCGTGCGCCCGTCCGAAGTGTTTTCTGCCATGCGTCCGGACGAGGCCCTCGTGTCGGTGACGTTGAGCGAGCGGGAGGGCTGGGTCTTCGCGTTGCGCGACGGCAAGATCGCGGTTGCCCGTATTCCCGAAGGCACCGACGCGATCGGCACATTGGTGCGCACCGTGCGGGCCGGGATCGAGCTGACCGGCACTCGGTTGCCAGATTTCGATATCGCCGGCGCGCGACGGCTGTACGATTTGACCCTCGGCCAAGTGGCACCGACGCTGGCCGGCGCCAAGTCCGTTGCGATCGTGCCATCCGGCCCGTTGCTTTCCCTGCCGTTCGAGGTGTTGCTTACCGGCCCGGCGGAGGCAGACCGGTTGGCGGACGCGCCATGGCTGCTGCGTCGTTTCGTGCTGACCCATGTCCCGGCGCCGGCCAATTTCGTCAGCCTGCGCAAGGTGGCCGGCGGGTCGCGCGCCACGCGGCCCTGGTTTGGGTTCGGCGCGTCCCGTCCCGTGACTTTGGCACAGGCGGATCGCAGCTTCCCGCCGTCCACGTGTGGCGATGCGGCGCGCGCGTTGGCCAGTCTGCCGCCCCTGCCTTTCGCGCGGAAGGAACTGGACGCCGCGCGTGCCCTGTTGGGCGCCAATCCGTCGGACTCGCTGACGGGCGACGGGTTCACCGCGGGCCGGGTGCTGGCCACACCGTTGAAGGACTATCGCATCCTCCAATTCTCCAGCCATGCGCTGCTGCCGACCGATCTGCGGTGCGAACACGAGCCGGCGATCGTCACCTCGGCACCCATGGGCGCGGCGGATGCGAACGGTGCGTTGCTGACGGCCTCCCAGGTGATCGGGTTGGATTTGGACGCCGACCTGGTGATCCTATCGGCCTGTAACTCGGGCGGACCTGGGGGCACGACCGCGGGTGAAAGCCTGTCCGGCTTAGCGCGCGCCTTCTTCTATGCCGGTGCTCGGTCGCTGCTGGTGACGCATTGGTCGGTCAACGACCAGGTGGCGGCATATCTGGTGGCGGGCACGCTGGGGCGGATGCGGGGCGACGCGTCGCTGGGCGTCACCGGGGCGATGCGGGCCGCGCAGGTGGATATGCTGGCGCGGGCGGGAAAGGACTTGCCTGCCGAGATCGCGCACCCATTCTTCTGGGCACCGTTCGCGGTGATTGGGGAAGGGGTGGCGGGATAAGGCGGATTTCGCTCACCGCCCTAACGGGTTACCCCAGCAGCGCGGGCAGGCCGAGCAGCCCGCTGAAACCGACATAGGTCAGGTAGCCACCCAGAACGAGACCGATGGCATTGGAAGCGTAGTAGTATTTCTCAAGCTCCATCGCATCGAACAGCGCCCAAAGCGCATCCTGGGAGAGGAACATCAACAGCACCGCCCGAACCATCAGCCACCAGCCGATCATGGTCAGCACCAAGGGGAGCGTCTCACCGCTCGAGGCGTCTTGAGTGAGGACGATGGCCAAACCGCCGAGAAGCTGGATGACGCCAAGCACGAACAGCAACGGCGGGTTTTGCATCAAGTTTTCGACGAGCGGGATCATCGCTTCGCGGCGTGCCAGCATGGAAATGGAAACAACAAGCAGACACGGGCCAATCAGCTGTGCGAGGAAGGGCACGGATTGCATGTTCGAAGCCTCCAGAAGGTCCGCCCTGGGGCGGTTGTCAGTTCGCTTGGTAATGATGATCATGGCATTAGCATGGGACCGAGTCGATTGATAGCCTCGCCGCGACATTTCCCGACGTCGCATTACGGTTGCATGTGACCCGATGCTCGCTTTTTCGCGCGCAATACAACCGCCCAATCACAGAAACAGATAGGAAAACTCGTCAAATTTTAGAAATATGGATAAAATGCTCGCTGGATGGGATGGGTCGTCCAAAAAATTACAACCAACCACCTTAAAGAGGCACACGACAACGTGATATGAAACCCGGGTGGAACCGTGGGTTCGCGAGGGTAGTTGCAGTCATGACGAGAGGTTTTGGTGGGTGCACAAGGACTCGAACCTTGGGCCCGCTGATTAAGAGTCAGCTGCTCTACCAACTGAGCTATGCACCCGCCAGTCGTCCGCGAAAGCGGCCGGCCCCCGAAGGGAGGCGCTGTTTACCAAGACCACGCGCGCTTGCAAACCCCTGAAATGCGCATGTCCTCATCCCGGCCGCCCAGCCCGGTGGTACGGGTGGCCCGACGCGATCGATCGCGCCCGAAACACCTGCTCGGCCAGCATCGCACGAGCCAGGAAATGCGGCCAAGTCATCGGACCCAGAGACAACGCGGCATCCGCGCGGGTCAGAACCGGTCCGTCCAAACCCTCCGCCCCGCCGATCAGGAAACAAACCCGGCGGCCGAGGCCCAGCCAGCGTTCGAGCAGGCCGGAGAACCGCATACTGTCCGGCATCTCCCCGCCTTGATCCATCGCCACGGCGAAGGCGTTGTCGGGCAATGCGGCCAGAAGCGCGGCACCTTCCCGGCGTTTCACCTCGGCCGGGGCACCGCGGCCTTCGGGGATTTCGGTCAGACTCAAAGGCGGGCGCAACCGGCTGTTGTAGCGCGCGAACAGCTCGGCTTCCGGCCCGTCGCGCAGGCGGCCGACGGCGATCAGGTGCATCGGTGGAGTCTCATGCGGCAGGGTAACGCCCGATCCGCTCGGTGTGGCAAGCCCGGATGCGGTCAGCCCGCGCCTTTCGGGGGGTGTTCCCACGCGAATCGGAGCGCCGTGGCAAGATTCGCCCCGAATCGGGGGGCGTCCGTCAGCGGGCTGGCCTTCACCCGCGCTCGCAGCCCCGTTCGCAAGGCCGCCAACGCCCCGAGGTCGGACGCCTTCGCGACCGCCAGCGCCGTATATGTGTCGGCGTCGTACGCCACCCAGTCCGGCAGTCCGGCGTTGCACATATGACTGAGCGAATGCCGAGCGGCGAAGATTTCCCCGGCGTAGACCACGGTGGGAACGCCCATCCAGAGCGCCTCGCACGTTGTCAGGCCGCTGGAATAGGGGAACGGGTCGAGGGCGATGTCGATATCGCTATACTCCGCCATGAAATCCCGGTGGCGCGACGATCCGCGCAGGGCGATCCGTTCCGGGTCGATCCCGGATTCGGCAAAGCGGCCGCGCATCCAGGCGGCGGTGTCCGGGTCGCTGAATTGATGCGTCTTCAGCACCAGCCGTGCATCCGGGATACGGTTCAGAATCTCCGCCCAAACCCGAACGACCCGCGGCGTTATTTTCGCCAGATTGTTAAAGCACCCGAACGTGATGAACCCGTTGCGCGACGCCGGCAAAAGCCCCACCTCCGGCGCGTAGGGCGGCGGGCTGTAGCAGACATACCCGTCCGGCAGGCACAGCAGTCGTTCGGAATAGAGGTGCGCGAGTTCGGGCGGAGTCTCCCATCGGTCGCCGATGAAATAATCCATTTCCGCTAGGCCGGTACTATGGTTTTGCATGCCGACCCATTTGATTTGCACCGGCGCCATCCGATGGGCACAGGCCAGCATACGGCTCGAATCCCCGTAGCCGCCCAGGTCGATCAGGATATCGACTCCGATGTCGCGTGCGCGGGCCGCCAAGGCCGCGTCATTGAGCCCGTCGGTATCTATCCACTGCCGGGCGATGGCACGAAATCGGGCGGCGATGGGGTCGGACCCGCCGGCATCGCGGCCGAAGCAGATCAGGCGGAATGCATCGGGGTCCAGAGCCTCGAAACCGGCGACGGTCAGCCACCCCACCGGATGGCTGCGGAGGGAACCGGACAGAAGACCGACGTTCAGCGTCGTGGTCGGGCTTGACCCGACCATCTCAGGCCCATTGGAAAGAGGCGACCGGGTCAGGCCCGACCACGACGGGGTTTCTTCTCGCGGCAACCGTTCGGCACATGCCCGCGCCGCCGCCAACAGCCGTTCCCCGGTGACGCCATCGAGGTAAGGCAGGCTGCTGCACAAGGTCCGCCATGGCAGGACCGCCTCAGGTGCCAATTGTATCGCTTCCTCGGCCAGCGCCACGGCCTCTTCCTGCAATCCCAGGCAGGTTGTTGCTGTCGCCAGGTTGCACAGCACCGTCACGGAATTCCGCGAACGTTCCAGCAGCCGCAGCAGAATGCTTCGGGCCTCGGCGTGCCGGTGCATCCGCATAAGGACCGTGGCGAGGTCGTTCGCGATGTCGGCATTCTCCGGCTCCAGCCAGTGCGCATGCCGCAGCGCCGCTTCCGCTTCCAGCAGCCGGTTCGATCGCGCCAGCACCCCGCCGAGGAGACAAGCCGGCAGCGGGGCGTCGGGGGCGAGGGCGGAGGCGACCTCGAACGCGTCCAACGCCTCATCGTGGCGGCCCAGCCGCTGTAGCACCACGCCGCGCGCGGTATGGGCCGCGACGTTGAACGGGTCCGCGATGCAACGATCGATCCATAGCGTCATCGCGTCCGTCAGGGTGCCGGCGGCGGTGGCGGCCTCGACCGCGTGCAGGGCGATATCCAGCGCCATCGGGGCCAGAACGGACGCTTCGGCGAAGGCGGCATGAGCCAAGCCGGGTTCGTCCGCCGCCAGCAGGATTTGGCCCAGCCGGTCCCAGGATGCGGGATCGGCCGGCGCCATCCCGCAGCGTCGCAGCGCACCGTCGCGGGACAAAGCGATGGCGTTCACGGGCCTAGTGCACCTGCGCCGCCGGTTCCGCCACGATCAGAAATCCCGGCACCGGCGCGCCGGCTTCGTAACGGATGACCTGCGGGTGCAGCGCATGGACCGCGAACCCGGCGGCCCGCAACGCGTCCTCCAGATACTCCCGGGTATGGGCATAGCGGCCCTGACGGAGCAGCGCCCAGCCGGCCTCTGCCCCCACGTGTTCCTCGACGGAGAAAACGTACCATCCGTCCGCGGCCAAACGTCGGCGCACCGACCGCAGCAACGCCTCCAGCGCGCCGAAATAGCAAAGAACGTCCCCCGCCAGGATCAGGCCCCATTGGCTGTTGTCCGCGTCCAGCCAGTCCTGCACATCGGCTTCCTCGAGCGCCGCGTAAATCCCTTTGGCACCGGCCTCCGCCAGCATGCGCGCCGACACGTCCACCCCGGTCATCGGCCCGACCGGGAGATCGCCGATCGCCACCCCCACCAGACCGGTGCCGCACCCGAGATCGAGCACCGGACAACCCGGGTTCCGGTCCAGATATGCCATCGCGATTCGCCGGATCGCGCCGGGTATTTGGTATCCCAGCGCGATCAGGTGCGAGTCGAAGCGATCCGCGTATCCGTCGAACACCGCGCGCAGATAATCCGGCGGTGCCCGCTTGGCGCCCGGCAGCAAACCGCTGGCCTGCACGAGATGGCGGACATAGGGATCGTCTGGCCCCAGCTTCAGCGCCTCGGCATAGGAATCCGCGGCTTCTTCATGCAGGCCCAAGCTGGATTGGGCGTGGCCTTTCAACCCGAACAGGCAGGCGTCGACGGTTCCGGCGATTCGCCCGTCCTCGGCCAAAGCGACTGCTTTCGGAAAATCGCGATGTCGAATGCAGAACAGGATCGCGGCATTGCGCAGGTTCAGCGCCCCGCCTCTCGTCGATAATCCGGCCATCAACGTCGCGAACGCGGCCTGGGGATCGCCGTCGGCCTCGGTCGCGATGGCCAACGCCTCCCGAAAGGCCGCGTTGCCGGGTATGGCGGCGCAGGCTTCGGCCAAACAAGCCCGCGCCTCTCCATGCCGCCCCAGGCTCAGCAGCGCACTGCCCAGCAGTGCCTTGGCGTCGGGATCGGCGGAATCGAGCCACACCGCTTCCGCCGCGTCGCGCGCCGCCCGTTCCAAATCGCCGAGACGCTGACACAACGACGCGCGCTGCTTGCGCAACCCCGCATGGCCCGGCGCCGCCTCGATCGCTGCATCCAGCTCGGTGCGCGCCAGCGCCGGATCGCCCTGGCTTTCGGCGAGCCGAGCGGCGAGGAGGCTGAGTTCGGGGGAGGGTGCGACGACTTGGCGTGCGGCGGCGAGCAACGGCCCCGCCGCGCCGCCGCGTCCAGCGTCGATCAATGCACCGACGCGGTGAATCAGCGCCAGCGGGTTGGCGGTCGCATGTACGACTTCCATGGAAGGCTCCTTTTGAGCGAGCCACCGGCCGCTTCACCCCGTCATGGCCGGGACACGCCCGGCCATGACGGTGTGGATGGGCCATCGCCCGATTGCATTAACCCTTGGTTTTCAGTTCGGTTCGGACAGACAGGCGGCGATATTCTCATTGATGGTAATGAGGTAGTCGAAATCCGGCTCCTCGTTGTCCATCTCCCGTTGCACGGCCAGACCGACCGAGACGATCTGGGCACGCAACGCCACCGGCAACGTGCTCAGCGGATCCCGCATCAGATCGCCGACCGTCGTCCAGAGCCGCCGGTTGTCCGCCAGCGCTCGGACCCGTGAGACCGGCGAGCCATCGCGCGCGAGGCGCAAAGCCCCGATCGCACGGTGGAATACATCGGCTTCCTGCGCCCGTTGGGATCGTTGCACAGACGCAGCTTCATACGCGCGTGTGGCGCGGGTCATGGTTTTCATGATGATCCTTGCTTCTGGTTGTGGGGATGGGTCCGTTCCAGGCGGTTTTGGCCGGCGCGGTATCGTTGGTTCGTCCCAATGCCGCGTCTTCGTGCTGGATGACGCGGCCGGTGAGTTTCAGTGCCCGATAGCAATCGTCCGCCTCCGCCGCGTCCATGGCGCGATCGAGCATGTCGCGTGCCACGGCGGATGTCGTCGCGTCCTTGAAATCTTCGATCAGCGCTCGCGCGGCGGTCAGGCCGCGGGGGCGTTCGTCTTCGTCGCCGATATAGGCGGATTGCAGCGCGAAATAGATGCGCCGCGCCGGGCTGTCGGCCTGATCGGGTGCCATGATCTGTTTGCCGAACAAAAACCGAGCATGCGCGGTCAATTCGACGCGGGACCGGGTGCGAAACCGGATCGGCGCGCCGTTGATGATCATCACCTCTCCCTGGCGAAGCTCCAGTACGAGATTGGACATAGGCGCCTCCCGCGAGGCGGGCGCCCGAACCGTTTCCGGCCCGGGCGTCCGGCTGGCCTTACTTGAAGAGGCTGAGCAAGGTCTGCGGCGCCTGGTTGGCGAGCGACAGTGCTTGCGTGCCCAGCTGCTGGCGGATCTGCAACGACTGCAACTGCGCCGATTCCTGCGCCAGGTTCGCATCGACCAACGCACCCAAACCGCTGTTCAGCGAATTCACCTTGTCGCTGTTGTAGCTGATCTGGTTGCTGACGTAGTTGGTTTCGGAGCCAACGGTGTTCAGCGCTTGGCCGACCGCGTTCTGCTGATTGATGAACGTGCCGGTGGCGGTGATCAGCGCCGCGACGGTAGAGGCACCGTTGAGTGTCGTGCTGGTGAAAGCAATCGAACCGTACAGGCCCGATCCGCTGTAGGTCGTGATCCCGTAAGACGATCCGACCTCGTTGCGGGCCACCGCGACACGGCCGAAGCTGCCGTTGCTGCCAGACAAATCGCCGATCAGCGTCTTGCCGTTGTAGCTGGCGTCCTGCACGAAGGTCTGCACGTTGGCCAGCAGAGATTTGTACTGCTGTTCGTAGTTCGTCCGGTCGTTGCCTTGCACGTTGCCGTCGGACAGCTTCACCAGCACATCGCGCATGCTGGCCATGGTGTTGGAGATGTTGTTCAGGCCGGACTGCGTCGTCGTCAGCAGCCCTTGCACGCCGCCCAACTGTTGATTCGCGCTGGTCAACGCGCCCACTGTCGAGCGAACGTTTTGCGCGATGGCGTAGGCGGCACCGTCGTCGGTGGAATCCGCCACGCGAAAGCCGGTGGAGACCTGCTTCTGCACGGCGGCGAGCGCGCTGTTGGTCTTGTTCAACGACTCCAGCGCGATCATCGCGCCGACGTTGGTGTTCACTGAGTTCAGGGACATGGTGTCTTACCTTCATTTCCTGTGGTTGCACTAGCCCCACGTTTTGCGGGATCGGGGGAATGATGACCGATAAAGGTTAACGAAAAGTAAACGCCGCATACATTTGTCACCCCGCCGGTAAATATTTTATCAGCGACAGCTGACTCAGCATGCCGATGAGCTGGTACGACGACTGTAGCTGCGTTTGCGTCTGCGTCAGGTTCGACAAGGTCGTCGCCATATCGACGTTTTGTGCGTTGCCGACCTGGGCGGTGAGCGTGGTTTGGGTGTCGTTCAGGTTGGTTTGCATGGTCGTCAGGCTGGTCTGGGTGTCACCCAGCACACCGACATCGGCCGCCATGGCGCCAATTGCGCCGGTCAGGCTGGTGCGGGTGTCCTGAATCAGCGGTGCGAAGTTCGGGTCGTTCATCTGCGCGCTGGTCAGCGATCCCAGCGTCGCCAAGGCGCGCATCAGGTCTCTCATGTAAGAGCCTGTGGTGGAGGTGCCGGTGGACGCCACGTAGGAATTGGCACTGGCGAGCAACCCGATCGGTTGGATTTGCCCGGCCCCCACTTGCAGCGACTGCGTTTGCGGCGTGCCGGCCGGCTGCGACAGGTAGGCCGAGAACGGCGAGGTCGCTGGATCGTTGGCACTGGCGATGGAAAGAGTGGAGGCCGCGGTCGCGGCGGCACCGTTCGCCGAAAGCCCGGCCACGGCGGCCGCGATCTGGGTGGCGAAACCGGACGCGCCGATCGCATTGGGATTGGGCACCGGCGGGTTCGCCGAGTCCTGGCCGGCGAAGACGTAGACATTGCCGTCCCGCGTATCCAGCAGATTGGCGGTCTGGGTTAGCGCCTGCCGCGCGTTCGCCGCGACGCTGTCCATTTCCGAGGGATTCAACCCGTTCAGATTGTTCAGATCGGCCAGGAAGGTCGCGGCCGTCTGCTGAATCTGGGTCATCGCGGTCTGCGTCACCCCGAGACGAGCGGTCGCCGCGTCGATGTTCTTCTGCTGGGTTTGCAGGGCGGCGATTTGCGGCTGCACGTTCAGCGCGACCGACGCTCCAGCACCCAACCCGGCGTAGGTATCGCCGATCAGTCCAGTGCTGGCCTGTTCGGTCAGTGTCGTCAGATTTTTCTGAATCGTGGCGTTGCCGGCCAGGAGCTGACTGAGCAGGCCGTACTGCGTGGGGCCGATCATCGTCATGCCCCAACCGACCCAAGCAACTGCGTCCACATGGCCTGCACGACCGAGATAATGCGGGCGTTGATCCCGTAGGCGTTCTGCAACGCCACGACCGACGCCATTTCGCTGTCCATGTTCACCCCTGTTTCCGAGGAGAGCTTGGCGGTCAGGCTGGTCTGCACCGCGGTTTCGGTTTGCAGTTGGTTCGAGACATTGGCGCTGTCCTGCGCTTGCGATCCGACCAGCGCGCTGGCGAAATCCGACAGCGCCGCCGGTGCGCCGAACGGGGCCTGCAACGTGCCCGCCGGCCCGAGGCCGGTCAGGTTCGGCGCCGGTTGGGGCACACCGTCCTGCGCATTCGGCCCCATCGCGTAGTTCAGAATGCGGGAGATCAGAGTGCTGAATCCCGCCGGGCCTCCCGCCGGATTGGGCGTGAACGCCGAAGCGCCGTTCGGATCGCCCGCCACGGCCTGGGTGCCATCGCGCACCAGCGATGGGGTGGCCGTCACGGCGGGGTTGACCTGAATGGTAGCGGCGAACCCGACATACCCCGCTTGCGCCGGTGTGCCGCCGCTGGCGGGAACCGCACCGGTAGGATCGGTGAACAGGGTCAGCCCTTGGGCGGAAAACCGGCTCGCCAGCGTCTGGGAAAATTCGTCCAGTTCCGCCTGATAGGTTGGCAGGGTTGTATCGCGGAGCGCGATATTCGCGCCGATCTGCCCGCCCTGGAGCTGACCGGTCGCATCCTGACCGTTCAGCATCACGCCCGGCATCGTCGCCTGCGGGGCGGCGCTGGCGTTGGCAAGACTCAGCGGGTCGGCGCTGCCGCGGGTCGGCAGAGTCAGGCCCGACGATGTCATGACCATCATATCGCCGGTGGACGTGACCGCCGTCTTGACGTCCAACAGGCTGGACAGGGTGTTCACCGCTGCGTTGCGCTGGTTTAGCAGGTCCGCTGCCGATTGCCCTTTGCCCTGCAGCGTCATGATTTGGTCGCTGAGGCTGCCGATCCGGTTCAACGCCTGATTGGCCTGCGCGACTTCGGAGATCAGATTGGATTGCGCGGCGCCGCGCTGTGTTGTGTAGGCGTTGCTGAGAGTATTGATCGCGTTGGTCAGCGTGCTCGCGGCCCCCACCACGGCGCTCTGCGCGGTTTGGTTGTCGGGTTCGTTCAGCAGCGCCGAAAACTTATCGTTCAGTGCCCCCAGCAAACTGCCGAGGTCGTTGCCCTGTCCCGGCGTGCCCTGCACCGCGTCCAGGCTTTGCAGCGCCGCTTGTTGGGTCGTCAGTCCGGCAACCGTGGCGGCCTGAATCTGTGCCTGCCCCTGTAGCGCGGCGTCCGATACCAGCGTGGTGGGTCCCGTCCGCACCCCCATGCCGATGCCATCGACCGTCAGCGCTTCCTGCGTGCCGACCTCGGCGGCGTAACCCGGCGTGTTGGCGTTGGCGACGTTCTGCGACACCACGCCGAGCAGGCTTTCGATATTCGCCACGCCTCCGCTGGCGATTGAGAGAACGCTGCCGAGGCTCATGACGTTACTGCTTCATGTCGATCGTGGTTTGCAGCAACTGATTGGCGGCGGTGATCATTTTCGCGTTCGCCGAATAGGCTTGCTGAGCCACGATCAATTGCGAGAATTCGGTGGCGATATCGACGTTCGATCCCTCCACCGAACTGGTGACGATTGTGCCGGCGCCGTTGGTGTTCGCGGCCTCCGCGGTAGGGGTGCCGGACAGCAGCGTGGCCGTGAAGGCCTGGCCGTTCTGGCTTTGCAATTTATCCGGCGCGCTGAAGGTCGTGATGGGAATTTGCGCGATCGTGCGGCTCTGGCCGTTGTTGTAGTTCACCACCACGCTGCCATCGGCCTGCGTCACGACCGAGGAAAAATTGCCCGGCGGCACCCCGTTCTGCGTCAACCCGCCCAGGCTGTAGGTCGCACCGGCATATTGCGTCACGCCGTTGGTCAGCCCGTACGTGCCCATATTCAAACTGATGGTTTGCGGGCCGGAGCCGAAATTGGCGACGAAATTCAGCGCCGCCGGTTGGCCCGCGGTATAGCCGGCCGCGGTGACGGTGCCGGTGACGTTGGCGATCTGGCCGATCGTGCCCTCCGGCACCGCGTTGCCGCTGGTGGCGCCGAACGTGACCTCGGCCGATCCCAAGTTCGAGGGAGTCAGCGACGGTGCGACGACCGAAACGGTCCAGTCGTTCGCGCTATTCTGCACCCAGTTCAATGCGACGGTGTGCACCGTGCCCAGGGAATCGTACAAATTGATATCCGAGGAAATTGGCGCGGCGGCGGTCGCCGTTCCCGCGGTCGGTGTGGCCGGCAAATTCGCCGACAACTGCACGGATGTCGTCGCCACTGGATTGAAGACGGTTTGCGAAACCTGCACCGGCGCCAGCGCGTTTTGGTTGACCAAGCCCGTCGTCTGATCGACTGGCCACCCGTTCAGGTAAAGCCCGGCGCTGTTCACGAGATAACCCGTGCTGTTCACCTGAAAATCCCCCGCCCGTGTGTAATATTGCTGCGGGGAAAAGGTGGTGATGTTATTGACGGTTCCGGTCGGCTGCGACACCGGAAAGAACCCCTGACCGGCGATGGCGATATTTAGCGGGTTCTGCGTCTGGGTAACCGTTCCCTGTACGTTGTTGGCGTAATCCGGCCGCGCGACGACAGCCCCCGGCTCGTTGACGGAATTGTTCGACGTCGTGAGATAATCGACGAAGCTGGTGTTGACTTCCTTGTATCCGACGGTCTGCGCGTTCGCGACGTTCTCGCTGATGTTCGAGAAAGAGGTCGACTGGGCGGTCAACCCGCTGATGGAGCTGTTCAGGGCGCCGAGCAGGGACATGGCTTAGGGTCTCCCGGGAGAGTGGTCGGGAGAGGCTCAGCAGGAAGTGTGCCAGTGTGGCGAAACCGGGTTGGGTGCGATAAACGTCGGTTTTCGCGATTACGGCTTAAACAAGCGGTCGCGGCGCGGGCGGCACGATCTGCCGGACCCGGCATATTCTGCCGGGTCCGTTGGTTACTGAGCCAGCAGCGGTCTTATTCCGCCGCTTCCTTGCCCGGCCGCGCGCGGCGCGGCAGGGTTGTTGTGATGGCCTGAATGCTGGTGATTTCCTCAAGGCTGCGTTTCGCCGGTTCTTCTCCGAAGATCACCAGAACCAAACCCAAAATCCCCAGAAGCCCTTCCATGACCGTCGTCACGCCGGCCACGCCTTGGGTATCGAACAGATAGATGACAATGAAGGGGGTGACGATCGTGCCGCCGCGACCGAACATGTTGCAGATACCGGCCGCACGCAGACGCAACTCGGTCGGGAACAATTCGGGGATGTAGATGCCGAACAGCAGCGCCATCAGCACGAAGATCGGCGCCGTGAGGGCCAGCCCGATCACCGGCAGCAACAACGGATTTCGGACATCGGGGTAGATGTAAGCAACGATAATCGTCACCATGCATGCCAGTGCGACCGTCGGTTTACGGCCCAAACGGTCGGCCGCGATCGCCGCGATGCCTGCTCCAAGCGGCGCGCCCAACGACATGACGAGCGCGAATTTGAAGGCGTCGATCATCGACATCCCCTGAAGGATGAAGAAGGTCGGCAACCAGATGACGAAGCCGTGGATCACGGCGTTGATGATCAACAGCACGATGCTGCCGACGATGACACGCTTGAGGAAGGGTGCCTTGAACAGCGCCGAAAAATTGCTGGGCGGCGTCGGCAGATTGACATCGGGTAACTCGATGGGCGCCAGCTCGGTGCCCAAACCCTTCCGGCATTCGGCCTCGATTTCCAGTAGGATGACCTCGGCCTCTTCGTTTCGGCCGACCGACTCCAGCCAGCGCGGGCTTTCCGTCAGCGACTTGCGGACCCACCAGACCAACAGGCCACCGCCGCCGCCGATGAAGAACATGATGCGCCAACCATGGGCCGGGATCAGGTAGGTGCTCAACAGGATCGCGGCCGGCAAGCCCAGGCTGAAGATCATCGCCAACACGCCGAGCCAGCGCCCGCGGGCGCGGGCGGGGATGAATTCGGTGACCGCGGCGTAACCGACCACGTTCTCGGCACCGAGCCCCAGGCCCATGACGAAGCGCAGGAAGATCAGGGCGTTCATGTCCCAGGCGAAACCGGCGATAATGGACGCCACGCCGAAGAACAGCAGGTTGATTTGATACGTGAAGGCGCGGCCGTATCGGTCGCCGATGAAGCCGGCGGCAAGGCTGCCGAACATCATGCCGACAAACGTCGAGGCGATAAACAGCGCGCTCTGCTCCATCGTCGCGAAGCCGCTTTTCAGCGTCGCACCGATCATCGTGCTCGCAAGATAGATATCGAAGCCGTCGAGGAACATCCCGATCCCGACCATCGCGAAGACGCGCCTATGGAAGCGGGAGATTGGCAACCGGTCGAGGCGGGCTCCGGCATTAACACTCGACATCGATAAAATCCTCTTGCGTGCACGTGTTCAAACTGAATGGCTCTTCTACGCATTACCATCGGAGCCGATGAACGGCAAGGTTGCGGCCTCTACCTTATCCGAGGATAAGAATCAGAATTTTTCCAATTGCTGGAGTATCTTGGTCCGAATTTGCGGCGGGGATGGTTCACCGCCCTTGCCGATGGATATGTCCGTCCCGTCGGTGAGCGCGAATTTGAAAAATTTCCGTATGGCCTCGCCATTCGGCTTGCGTTTCAGGTCGCGCGGCACGAGTCCATAAGACGCGATCACCACCGGCCATACGCCATCGCCGGGCAGATCGACCAGTTTACCGACGAGATTGGGCGTCTTGACCCAATCGATCGCGGCGACCGCGGCGTTCAGCGATGCTTGGTTGGCCTGGACGGCCTTGCCGTTGCTGTCGCGCTTCATGACGATCGCAAGCTTGGCGGACAGCGCGGCACCTAGCGGCAGGTACGCGATCGATCCCTCGAGCGCTTGGATCGTACCCACGATCGCGTCGGTAACGGTCGCCATCGACCCCACGGACCAGCGTTTCGTGACGGCCGTTCCGAACTTCGCCCGCCAATCCGCGTTGGCGGACAGAAGGTAGGATGTCACACCGATCGTGTCGCCTAGCATCGCGGCACCTGGTTCGGCGTGATAGATGGGGTGGATATCCAGGTCTGGCAGCGACAATCCGGGGTTGGCGGCGACGATGCTCGGGTCGTTCCATTTTTTGATCTGACCGGAGAAGATGCCCCCCAGGTGTTGCCCCGTCAGTTGCAGCCGGTTGGTCCCGACGCCGGGGATATTGACGACGAAGACGATCGCGGTGAACGCCAACGGAAACTGATAGAGATTCGCGGCCGCCAGCTGTTCGTCCGATAGCGGAATTTCCAGGATCGCGAAGTCGGTAATCCCCGCGAGGATCTTGCTTGTTCCGGCAGGGCTGCCGATTGGCTGATAGGCGACGGATAGACCCAGCGCCTTGTATTTCTCGGACGCCTGCCATCCCAGGAGCATTGGCCGAATGGTGCCGCCCCCTGCTCCGATAGCCTCATTTTCGGCGGCCATGGCGCCAGTGGCCGCGAGCATACCGACCCCTGTCGCCAAGAGTGCGCGTCGACCGATCCGGGTTGTCATACTCATAGATTCCCTGTTTTCTCTTATACGTCGGTACGGCTTTCCTCGCTGCCCATTTTGGGCAGTTCGGATACCGTCCCGTCCCGGACGTTCCCCAAAACATCCGGACGGCGACGCGGTCGTTGACCCCCCTTTTGCGGATCCATGCCGTCAAGCGCCGTTATCGCGCCACAGCATCACGGAGAATACTATAGATTGCTGCGAGGATGAACAATAGATCCACCAAGCGGCAAAAATACATCTTATAGTTGTCGTGTATGAATATCAGAATTTCTCCAGTTGTTGAACCACTCTGGTGCGAACTTGCGGTGGTGCCGGTTCGCTGTTTTTGCCGATAATCGCCGCTGAGCCGTCCGTTACCACGAATTTTGTGAACGCCCGTAGGGCCGCGCCGTTCGGTTTGCGCGCGAGATTTCGGGATACGACCAAGTAGGACACGAATGCCACGGGCCATACCCCATCGCCCGGCAAATCGATCAGCTTCCCCACGAGATTGGATGATTTGGCCCAATCGACCGCTCCGACAGCCGCGCGCAGCGACGCCTGATCGGCCTGGACGGCCTTGCCGTTGCTGTCGCGCTTCATCGCGATCGTCAATTTGGCACCGGCCGCGACGCCGAGCGGCAGATAGGCGATCGATCCGGGGAGCGCCTTGATCGTTTCCACGATCGTGTCGTTGTTCGACGACATGGACCCGAACGCCCAGCGCTTTGGCAGGGTGTTGCCGAATTTGGCCTGCCAGTCGGGGTTGGCGGCAATGAGGTACGAAAGGACCACGATCGTATCGCCCAACATCGCACCGCCGGGTTCGGCGTGTGTGATGGGGTGCATGTCGAGATCCGGCAGCGACAATCCCGGGTTGGCGGCGACAATTTTCGGGTCGTTCCATTTTGCGATCTGACCGGCGTAAATGCCGCCCAGGATCTGCCCCGTCAGCTGCAGGCGGTTGGACTCGACTCCCGGGATATTGACGACGAAGACGACCGCGGTGAAGGCGAACGGAAATTGATACAGATTCGACGCCGCCAGTTGTTCATCCGACAGGGGGATTTCGACGGACGCGAAATCCGTTATGCCCGCCAGGATTTGGCTCGTACCGGATGGACTGCCGTTTACCCGGAAGGAGACATCGAGACCCAACGCCTGGAATTTCTCGTTGGCTTTCCATCCCTGGAGCATCGGCGCGACCACGCCGCCCCCCGACCCGCTTAACTGCATGTCGGCAGCTTTGGCGCCGGTACCCGCGAAGACGCCCACTGTCGTAGCCAACAGCGTACGTCTACAGATCCGCATTGTCATTATCGTCACATCCTTGATTCTTCTTGGTTGGTGACGCGGCCCTCACGCTTGTCCTGTCTTGTCGCGCGGAAACCGCACCGTCCCGAACGTTACCCCTAACGCCGGGACGGCGATGCCGTCGTTTAGCTCCGCTTACGGACCCACACCTCGACGCGCTGGTTCAACGGCGCGGTCGCGTTGTCGAGATTGCAGGCAACCGCGGCGCCCGGACCGATGCCGATTGCGCTGACGTTTGCCAGCCCGGCGGCGGTCAAGCGGTCTCGGACGGCTTCCGCCCGCTCCCGCGACAGCGTCCGGTTGCCGACATAGTCGCCGCTCGCGCTGCTGAAACCGATCAGCGACACCGCGTATTGGCTATAGGTCGGCAGGCGCATCAGATTGATAAGGCGCGTGATATCGGCCTCGGCGCGGCTATCCAGGGCATTCGTGCCGGCTTGAAAGCGGAAGGTGATGGACAGCCGGTCCGCGCCGGCGATCGCGGTTTCGAATGCGCGAACGTCCGGTGCCCGGACCCTAGTCCGCCCGCCATCCATCGCGTTGTTCGCGGTATCGAGGCGGGAATCACCGTATTCAGGGTCCGATTTCCCCGGTGCCAGATCGGCGAGGCCGGCGGCGGCGATGGCGGACTGTCCGATCGGACCCAGCGCGAGTTGCAGGAACTCCGCCGCGGCAGGCGAAGGCGTACGTCCTGGTACCGTGTAGAGATACACACGATTGGCCAACGGATATTCTTCCGCCTTCACGCGGAACGCGCTGGGCTCGATGCCGGTGCCGCAGGCGGTGCCAAGCGCGACGGCGCGTGCGCTGCGGCGCAGAGCGTAGTCGCCGAAGCCGACACCCGCCGGGTTACCGGCGACGGCGTCGGCCATATCGTCCGGCAAAGCGAAGCGCGGCGCGGCGAGGCGCGGGAACGCATCGACACATTGTTGAGGATTGCCGATCCCGAGGACAACGTTGCAGAACAGGGTGGTCTGATCGGATGTCGGCTCCAGGCTGTAAAGCCCGACCGGCATGTTCGATGCCCCGCCGATCTGCCCCCAGCTGGTGGTCTTGCCGCTATAGAGCGAGCGAAGTTGGTCGCCGTTCAGCGTTGTCAGCGGATTGCGCGGATGCACCAGCACCGCCAGCGTCGCCAGCGCGACGACGTTTTCGACGCCGGGTTGCTGAAACTGCGCCAGGGTGGGCACGTTCGGCACTTTGCGGCGGCGCATGTTCTCCAGATCGGCTTCGTTCACCTGACGGTCGGCCATCCATAAATCGGCCTGCCCGCGCAAGAGCGGTTCGATGCCCGTCGACGTGCCCTTGGCACGCACTTCCACCTTCAGGCGTTTGGCACTTTCCGCGCCCTCGGCGATGACGTCGTATTCGTCGGGGTCGATACCGCCATCGATGCGAACGCCGGGCAGCTTCAGCTGTTTGGCCCAGGCGGTTGCCAGTTCCAACGCGGCCTTCGCGCCGAAGGTGTAGGAACCCGACAGTTTGAGAACGGTTTCCTGAGCCTGTTTGGGTTGCGCGGCGGCAGGAAGCGCACCCGCCGTCAAAGCCATCGCAACAGTCAGGCCGGCCGCGAGTTTACCGAAAGACGCGATATTTTTCGGGGCAGACCGTAAGCCGGTAAGAGGCATGTGAGTCATGAGCAAGTACTCCTTGGCGCAACGATGCCGTGGCCGGTGGCCACGGCGTGGATGCTTGGGATAATGGGGGCCTATATCACCGGATAGGCATCAAACGGCGGTTATCGGGGATTTTTTCGCGGCAACGGGCGCGGTTGAGGCTCAGTCGTTCGGTCGTCACCTTACCCCCCTCGATCTTGATGAAATCGATGCGTGGCGTCGCCAACGCGTTGTCGTCGCAATAGGGGGCTTCGGGTTGCGAGCCGCGGGTCACGAAGTCCACCCGGAAACCGAACACGGTATCCGGCGGTACCGCGGCCGCGTCGGCGACGTACGACATTTCGCCGGTCGAATCTTCCGCCGGCACGCCGCCAATAATGTCCATCTGACCAATGCCCTGGTTCCGGGCGGTGTTCGGCCGTCCGCCGCTCACGTTGCCGGTCTCACCCAGGCGGCCGCCGGGTTCCAGAACGTTCAGGTCGAGCTGCACGGGATCGTGCCACCGCAGCACGGCCCGGAAGATTTTGTTGAATTCCGGGACCGGGATCGTGCAACGGACCGGCGTGGTCTCGCTCATGGTCAAGGTGACTTCGTTGTCCTGAGCCGTCAGGGCGAAGCCGAGACGGACGCTCCCATCGGCGCCAAACTTCTGTGTGTAGAGTTCGTCGCCGTACTCGACTTCGAGCTTGCGGCCGGCGGTATTGGGTTTGACGATCTCCACCAAAGCCCGGCCCTTCGCTTGGCTGACGCGCACTTCCGCGTCGGCGCCGAAGTTTTCAGGCTTGTCGCATTGCGCGGCGGTCCCGGCGGCATGTGCGGCCGGCGCCAGGCAGGTACCGCCCAGCAGGGCCAGCGCCCCGGCCATGACCCAACCGGCTGCGATAACGCGCCCGCGACGGCTGGGTGACTTCAAATCTCGGTGCATACTTCCCCCTTTTTCGCCTCGGCCGAGCGGCCGCCTGCCCAGATCCTGTGAATCGTCCTAACCATCTTCAGGCGTGCCGCCGCAAGATACCGCGAAGACGCCACAATGTGTCGTTGGACGTATCCATGACATGCGCGCTTGCCGACCATTTGACCGGCCCAAAGACCGCAGGCCGCGATTATACCCGGAACGCACCGCGGAAATGGCCACGGATCGGGCGTCCGCACAAGAGCGACAATCGCTGGAGTGGTTCGGTATGAGCACGGTGCT
>Ga0214182_1000309_pt1 | contig 21012 bp, 16 predicted proteins | sample TroBogEpilimnion_8_FD_153020 | JGI IMG/M metagenome (GOLD analysis project Ga0214182, IMG submission 153020) | Freshwater microbial communities from Trout Bog Lake, WI - 14NOV2007 epilimnion | ecosystem: Environmental > Aquatic > Freshwater > Lake > Epilimnion/Euphotic zone | place: Trout Bog... | reverse complement strand
TGCGCTTGGCGCTTGGGTGTCTGATCGGGGAAACGCCGCCGGCCATTGTCCCTAGTTGATGCCGTTTGGGGCCGAACGTATTGGCGCTGTCCTACCGGTCGCGTGCATTTTGCGCGCGGGCCGGCGTTCGCATGGGCAATTCCAGCCCGCCCGCCCGGGCAATTCGCATATGTGTGAACGGCACCATTGCCACCGCGTTTTCATCGACCATCTGCTTCTGCAAGGGCACGCAAATCCTGACTCCGGCGGGGGAAGTCGGGGTCGAATCGCTCGCCGTTGGCGATCTGTGGAATTATACCAGCGTGGCGGTGGACGATCCCCGGCTGACCGACGGGTCCCACGAATACGAACCCGCGGAGGGCATCCGCTGGACCAACGGGCGGGCGATGCTGTCGCCGGAGGTGTTGGCGGTACCCGGGCGTGGGCCGCTGAAGCTCGTTCTGACGCTCGGTGGGTCGACGCGGTATCCGGATTTGGGGCAACGTATCGCCGTCGAGGCAGCCGCTTAAGGTTCGCCGTACGCCAGGGATCCCCCCCCATGCTGAAAACCCAACTCCAAGCCACCGGCCAGGCTTTCGGCTCCATGGCCATGGAATTCCTCACCCCCGGCCTCCCCGCCATCATCGCCGCCACGGGCGCCGACTTCGCTCTGTTCGACATGGAACACACCGGCGCCAGCCTGGAGACCATGAAAACCCTGATCGCGGCGTCCCGAGGCCTCCCCCTCGCGCCCATCGTCCGCGTCCCACGCGGCGAATACCATTTCATCGCCCGCGCGCTGGATATCGGCGCGCATGGGATCATGGTGCCGATGGTGAACAGCGCCCAGGAAGCTGCCCATATCGCCGCCTGCGCTCACTATCCGCCCGTGGGCCAACGCGGCGCCGCGTTCGGCGTTGCCCATGACGACTACAAAACGGCCTCCCCCGCCGTCGCCATGGCGACAGCCGCCGCCCGCACCTTGGTCATCGCGCAAATCGAAACGGTCGAAGGCCTGAACGACGTGGAGAAAATCGCCGCCACTCCCGGCATCGACGTCGTATGGCTCGGGCATTTCGACTTGACCAACTTCATGGGCATCCCCGGCCAGTTCCAGCACCCGGACTACCTCGCCGCCGTCCGCCGCATCGTCAAAGCCACGACAGACGCCGGCAAAATCCCCGGCTTCATGGCGATGAACGAAGCCTGGGCACAGGAATACTGGCGCCACGGGTTCCGCATGATCGCCTACGGCCTGGATCACCTGCTGTTTCAATCGGCACTGAAACTGGGCCTGGATCGCCTACGCGCCATGACCTGACAGCGCCGCCAGATACGCGGTCATCGTGGCCACCCGGGTATCGGCGTTCGGCACCCAGCAGAAATGCACCAGCCCGCGGCGTTCGGCTGGATCGGCTACCGCGTTCGCCAGCCGCACGTACCGGCTCAGCACCGCCGTATCGAATCCGCCCGTCCGCATCGCCACGTAATTGGCGATCGGCTGGTCCACCAGACCGCCCGAGTCCCGCCCCACGACCTCCCGCCGGTTCCTCAAGGTGCGAGCAATCAGCGCCAATGTCTGCCCATGCCGCGCCATGTTGGGAATGCCGAGCGTGCCGGCGTTGAACCCGAACCGGTCGGCGGCAACCGGGCAATGGTCGTCCGCCAGCAGGTCGCTGCCGACCAGCGGCGAGTCCGCCACGCGATACGGCTCCGGCGCCGCGCACACGCGGGCCGACCGCACGATGTCCCGCAGCATCGGCGCGATGGGCCGGTCAAACAGGATGTCCGCATCGGAATAGAGCAGCGGCTGATAGTCCCCGGCCCCGCGCCATTCGGCGATGGCATAGCGGGCGGCGACGTAGCCAACCCGGTCCACCGCCCGCGTCGGCAGCAGTGCTACCGCGACGCCCGGCGGCAGCAGAGCCCGGATTTCCGCCGCGGGCTTGTCGGTGATCACAACGATCTCCCCGTCGTAGCCGCCCACCGTCACAAGCGATGTCACGCTCATTGCGAACTGCCGCATCACGCGGGTATCGCCGTATGCCACGAAATAGACCAACGGCCGGTAGCGATGGATGTGCCGGACACGCCACACGTCGGTGTGCAGCGCCAGCCGGTTCGGCCATTCCGTCCGGTCGAATGGCAGGTTGAACCGCAGATCGACCGACACCCCGCCGATCCGCACCCCGAATTCCGGCGCCATCGCGGCGGCGACCGGCGCTTCGTCCGTTTCGGTCAGCCACTTGCCCGCCAGCAGCCCGCGCAGCACCGCCAGATCCTCGGGCCCGATCGCGACGAAGGCGGACTCGAAGACCGGCCGGTCCGGCGCCACCACGAGGTCGGCGCGGTCGGCCAGCGCGGTCATGTACTGCCCGTCCCGCACCACGAACAGCGCCTGCACGTCCGCCGAGCGGGTCACCGTCCACCCCGCCAGCGGCCCGCTGCTCAGGACCTCCGTCAGCCCGAAAATATCGTTCCGCAGAAAGTTCCCAATGCCGATCTGCAACCCATCGCCGACATCCAGCAACGCCCCGGCCTCGGTCAGCCCGCGATGCGTCAGCGCACCCGTCGCCGGGTCGTGGCAGACAACGGTGCCGTGGCAGGACAGCAGATAGGCCACCGAACAGCCCTAGTGGTGCCGAGACCGAGACCCCGGCGGCATCAGCCGGTCGCGCCAGAACAGGCGCAAGCCCAGCACGCAGGACGGCAGCACGTCGGGCGCTTCCTCGACCAGCTTGTCCATGACCTCATCCGGCAGAGCGAGTTCGTCCTCGGCCGCGTCGGGCATCGAAAGCCCGGCGATGGCGGCGATGGGGATCAGCAGCATGGCCGAGTCGTCGTCGGCCAACACCGGCTCCCACTGCGCCTGGCGCAGCGACACGGCCTGCATGAACCCGATCGCCCAATCCTCGACGATCGTCTCGCCCGTGAAGTCCTGCCAGAAGACCGGCGCGTACTCGACCGGTTCGGCGTCCAGACTGTCGGCGATTTCATTGTAACGGCCCAGGATCGCGCCCAGAACCAGATTTGCTTGCGCCGCGTCGGCAAACGCCGGTTCCTCGTTATCCCAAATCACCGGCAGCCATTCGCTCGGCGGCACCGCTTCCGGCCCCACGATCAACCCCGCCAGAAACCCGTCCAGCTCGGACAAATCCATGCATTCTTCGGGGGAGTCGTCGGAGGACAAATAGGCCTCCAGCGCATCCAGATCGACGGCGCCTTCCATGGGTACGGCTCCTGTCCGTGGCACGCCCATTATAAAGGCGGCCACGGAATTTGCCAGGAGGAAGACGCCCAGACGATCAGGCCGCTTTGGACCGGTTCTTCTCCAGCCAGCCGTCGACCAGCGCCACCGTCCGGTCGATCTCCGCCAGATGCTGCCCGCGCCCGGCGGCGATGGTCTGCACCAGCCGGTCCACCCGCTCGATATTCGGCGCCCCCGCCGCCAAAGCCCGAGCAGCGGAGGACGGCGTGATCAGCGACTGGGCGGCGTTGGCGTATTTCTCGAACGGCACCAGATCGCGGGGATCGGCCCCCAGCGACACGCACAGCGCCTTCACCCATTCGTAGACGCCGCGCGTGGCCTCCAGGTCCGAATGCACCGCGTCCTTGATCGGGCGCATCCCGTCCGCCTGCACGCAGCGGTAATTGCCCGCCAGCAGCATGGCCCACTTCGCCAGCGGCACGAACACGGAGTCATGCACCTTCAGCTTCACCGGCAGCTCGATGCTCTCATCGCCGACCTTGAAGCGCGCGGCCTCCACGTCGGCTTCAAGTTGTCGCAGGATCGCGGTGTGCGCGTCGGAGGCAAAGCGCGCGGATTTGAAGTTCGTGGGCAGGCGGACCTGCAGGACGTTGACCTTGTCCTCGGGCGGGCGGAACGCCTGCGGATCGGGGCTGCACAACGTCATGCAGGCCGGGTCGAACGCGTCCCAGACGGTTGCGTCGGCGAAGCAGCCGCGGATCGCCGTGGCATCGATTTCCGGGATGCGCTTCAGAAACGGCAGCGGCGGCATGTTCATGATCGACATGCAAGGCACCCCGGACGCCGCGACCGCCCGCGTCAGTTCCCGCACGCCGGGAGAGCGATACTGCGGTTCCTGCATCGCCAGCACAATAAGGTCATAGTCTTTCGGGTTCACCCCCGCCGTCCCGCCAGCGGTCATTTTGCCAGGTAGGGTCTTGGAATTGACCTCCACCAAGTCCTTCCGGCCGCGCACCGGCATGCGGATGACGGCACCTCCGGTGTTGATCAGATCGGCCTCCGCCGGCAGGCAGATCAGATGCGCGGAATGCCCGGCCAGCACCAGCTTGGTTGCCAGCAGCGAGCCATAAGACGCACCCATGATAAGGATGCGATACTGTGTGCTCATTCGACGGCCCTCCCAGGGCATGTGTTGTTTTGTCTTTCGCACCGCCGGACCGAGCTTCCTTGGACATGAAGCTTGTTGGCGATCCGATGACACAGAACCGTAATCCCAACGCGGGCGAATCGCCAAGCGGGGATCGTTTGACCCCGCCGGTGGCCACGGAGTAGGTTCCCGCTCGGCCGAGGGGTGCCGCTCCCGGTCTGTGTCCGGTGGGATCGCATCGCCGGCGAACGAAAAGGATACCGAGTATGCGCGGAGCGATCGGGCTGACAGTCGTGGCAATGTCCGCTCTGGCGTGCGCGGGATGCGGGATGAACAACCCGTTCAATCGCAGCCCTGGCTACAGCACCGAATTCATCGCCGGCAACGCCAATGGCGTCTTGATCGATTACGCCCATGCATCCGATCAGGAACTCGACGCCGCCCACACATTGGCGGTCAATCGCTGCACTCTGTTCGGCAAATCCAGCGCGGTCCTGGAAAGCGTCAATCCGCGCGCCGATGGCAAGGACCGAGCGTCCTACGTCTGTCAGTAACGACCGGACGCCCTTCCGCACCCGCGACTGGATGATTGCCGCCGCGCGTGGGCGATCGGGGGCACGATGCTTCCGGCCTCGGGCGACAAACCGCCTGTTGCACCCGGCCGCGTCCCCCCGTAATCACCCCGCACCAGCGCCGGGAGACACAGATGGACGCCGACCCGCATATCGAAATCCGCCAGGAAGTCGCGAAACTCTGCGCCAAATTCCCCGGCGAGTATTGGCGCAAACTGGACCAGGACCGCGCCTATCCCACCGAATTCGTCCGCGCTTTGACGGAAGGCGGCTATCTGGCGGCGCTGATCCCCGAGGAATACGGCGGCGCCGGCCTGACCCTGTCGGCCGCCGCGGCGATCCTGGAGACGGTGCAGGCCGAGGGCTGCAACGGCGCCGCTTGCCACGCCCAGATGTACATCATGGGCACGATCCTGCGGCATGGTTCGCCGGCGCAGAAGACTCAGTACCTGCCGAAGATCGCGACCGGGGAGCTGCGGCTACAGGCGTTCGGCGTCACCGAACCGACCAGCGGGACCGACACGACCAGTTTGCGGACGTTCGCCCGTAAGGAAGGCGACCACTACGTTGTCAACGGCCAAAAGGTTTGGACGAGCCGAGCGGAGCATTCGGATCTGATGCTGCTGCTGGCGCGGACGACGCCGCGGGATCAGGTGGGGAAGCGGACCGAAGGCCTGTCCACCTTCATCGTCGATATGCGCGCGAGCCTCGGCAAGGGTCTGACCATCCGTCCGATCCGCACGATGATGAACCACAACTCCACGGAAGTGTTCTTCGACAACATGATCGTCCCGGCGGAGAACCTGCTGGGCGTCGAGGGGCGCGGCTTCCGCTATATCCTGGACGGGATGAACGCCGAGCGGCTGCTGATCGCAGCGGAGTGCATTGGCGACGCCAAGTGGTTCCTGAAGAAAGCCGCCGATTACGCCAGGGAGCGGCAGGTGTTCGGCCGCCCGATCGGGCAGAACCAGGGCATCCAGTTCCCGCTGGCCCGCGCCTACGCCCAGATGCGGGCGGCGGAGCTGATGGTGCAAGCCGGTTGCGCCAAGTTCGAAGCGGGCCAGACACCCGGCGAGGAAGCCAACATGGCGAAGATGCTCGCCGCCGAGGCCTCCTGGGCCGCCGGCGAGGCATGCATCCAGACGCATGGCGGGTTCGGGTTCGCCGAGGAATACGATATCGAGCGGAAGTTCCGCGAGACGCGGCTATATCAAGTTGCACCGATCAGCACGAACCTGATCCTGTCCTACATCGCGGAGCACGTCCTGGGGCTGCCGCGGAGTTATTAACCACCATGACCCACCGTCGCGCCCACCCATCATCCCCGGGACAAACCCCACGGGCGCTGACATGAGGGACGCTGTCCCCCAAAAATCCGTCATCCCCGGACTTGTTCCGGGGACTATGACAGGCACGATTTTGCGGTTTTGTGCCCGTCTTGGTGGCCGGGACGTGCCCGGCCATGACGGTGTGGAGTGGCCAGCGCCCCCGATTTCAGCGCTTACAGGGACAAGCCCGGGGGTGACGGTGCGGTACGTCTCATGCTGAAACACCTCCTCGTCCGTCTGGTCGATGCCAGTCGCCGCCACGCCATCGCCGTGGTGCTTGGCGGCTTCGTGCTGGCCGCGTTCTCGGCGTGGTTCGCGTCCGGCCATCTCGGCGTCAGCACCGATACCGACCTGATGTTCTCCCCCTCGCTTCCGTGGCGGCAGCGGGCGGAGGCCATGGATAAGGCGTTCCCGCAGTTCCGCGATCTGCTGGTCGCCGTGATCGATGCCGACTCGCCCGAGGAAGCCGACGCCACGGCGGCCGAACTCGCCAGGAAACTCGCCGCCGATACGAGCCATTTCCAGACCGTCCGCCGCCCGGACGCGCTGCCGTTCTTCCATAAGGAAGGGTTCCTGTTCCTGGAACCGAAGCAGCTGACCGCCTTGATGGACCAGACGATCGACGCCCAACCTTTCCTGGGCCAGCTCGCGGCCGATCCCTCCGCCCGCGGCCTGTTCGCGGCGCTGTCGCTCCTGGGTATGGGCGCGGCGCGGGGGGAGGCCGATCTGACCGCCTATCTGCCCGCCATCGCCAGCTTCCATACCGCCATGGACAGCGTGCTGGCCGGCCATCCGCGCCCGCTGTCGTGGCAGCGCCTGCTGGGCGGCGGGCTGAGCGACCTCGCCGGCCCCTATCGCTTCGTGCTGGCACAGCCCCGACAGGATTTCGGCGCGCTACAGCCCGGCGGCGATGCCACAGATGCCATGCGTGCGGTCATCGGCCAGTTGGAATTCGTGAAAATCGGCACCGCCCATGTCCGCATCACCGGCCAGGTGGCCCTGGCGGACGAGGAATTTGCCACCGTCGCGGAAGGCGCGGTGGAGGGGCTGATCGGCTCCGTCGTGCTGATCACGCTCTGGCTGCTGCTCGCCGTGCGGTCCTGGCGGTTGATCGTGCCAATCCTGATGACGTTAGGCCTCGGTTTGATGCTGACGGTGCTGTTCGCCGCCGTCGCGGTGGGCACGCTCAATCTGGTGTCGGTCGGGTTCGGGGTGCTGTTCGTCGGGATCGCGGTGGATTTCGCCATTCAGTTCTGCGTCCGCTACCGCGACAAGCGGCGGGAGGCCGGGGACCCCGCCACCGCCATGCGCGAAACCGCGGCGCAGGCGGGCGATCAGATCCTGGTCTCCGCCTTGGCGACGGCGGCCGGCTTCCTGGCCTTCGTTCCCACCGATTTCTCGGGGGTCGCGGAGCTGGGGTTGATCGCGGGGTTCGGGATGCTGATCGCCTTCGGCTGCACGGTCACGTTCCTGCCCGCCGCCATCACCCTGTTCCGCCCACGGGGCGAAAGGGCGGACGTCGGGTTTGCCTTCGCCCGCCGGCTCGACCGCGTGGTCGTTGCCCGCCGTTGGCCTATTTTGGCGGTATTCGGCGGTTTGGCCGCGCTCGCGATCGGGGTGTCGCCCATGCTGCGCTTCGATTCAGATCCACTGAACACCAAGAACCCTAACACCGAGGCGATGCGGACCCTGCGCGATCTGATCGCAAATCCGCTGACCAACCCCTACACGATCGACATTCTGGCACCGAACGCCGCCGCCGCCGAGGCACTGACCGCCAAGCTGAAGGCGCTGCCGACCGTGTCCGGTGTGCTGAGTCTGACGACTTTCGTGCCGGAGGATCAGAAGGACCGTCTGGCCGTGATCGCGGATGCCCACAGCATCCTGGCGTCCACGATGGCCGAACGGGACCCGGCGGCGCCGGTGACGGCGGAACAGCTACGCCTCGCCGGCCGTTCGGCCTTGTCGCAGATCGAGCCAGCCCTGCCGAAGCTGCCGAAAGACCACCCCCTCGCCAGCATCGCATTCGATCTCCGCCGGTTCGCGATCGCCGACGACACGGTGCTGATGGCCGCGAACAGCGCCCTGACGCGCTTCCTGCCGTTGCAACTCAGCGCCTTGCGCGCCGCGCTCAGTGCCGAACCGGTGACGGTCGCCGGCATCCCACCCGAATTGGCGCGCGACTGGGTGCTGCCGGACGGGCGGATGCGGGTGCAGGTTCTCCCGACCGAGGCGGCGCGCACCAACCAGGGCCTGCGCGCATTCGTGGCGGAGGTGACCGCCGTGGCGCCTGACGCCGGCGGTTCCGCCGTCACCATCCTGGCCACCAGCGGCACCATCGTTGGCGCCTTCCGCTTCGCCGCCATCGGGGCGTTGATCGCCATCGCGCTTATTCTGGTCGTGACGCTCCGCCGAGCGGGGGATGTCGCGATGGTTCTGGCGCCGCTGGTGCTGTCGGCGTTGCTGACGCTGCTGGTCGCGGTGGCGCTGCCGCTGCCGCTGAACTTCGCCAACATCATCGCCCTTCCGCTGCTGCTGGGTGTCGGCGTGTCCTTCAACATCTATTTCGTCATGAACTGGCGCGCCGGCAACCGCGACCCCCTTGGCTCCGCCACCGCTCGGGCGATCGTGTTCTCGGCGCTGACGACTGGGTCCGCGTTCGGTTCGCTGGCGCTGTCCGGCCACCCCGGCACCGCGAGCATGGGCGCGCTGCTGCTGATCAGCCTGGGCTGCACCCTGCTGGCCAGTCTGGTGTTCGTTCCGGCGTTGCTGGCCAGCGTGAAGTCCGGCGGCTGAACCGGTCGGAGAATCGGCTTACGGATTCGCCGGCTGGAGGCGCAAAGAACATAAGAAGAACTTCCCCTCGGCAGATTTGTGTCCTATTACGAGAGCCGTTCAGCCTTTGGAGTCTAGGCTCGCGGCATGAGATTGTTCCGTGATGTTTATGCCACAGAATCCCCGTCGGCTCGTGCATGTAGTGGGGTAAGTGCCACGGACCTGCCATATTTAGTTGACCCCGACTCCAAACCGGCGAGAAAAGGTCTGTTCGCTGAAGTCAGTGCCAGGGAGGCAGCCGTGCTCGACGCCGTTCAAATGCCAGGTCGTCATCAGGTCCGGATCGACAGGTCCAGGGACGAGCTGCTGACCGATTTCGGCCGCGCCACGCTGTCCGACCGCTATTTGATGCCGGGCGAGGATTTTCAGGACCTGTTCGCTCGTGTCGCGTCCTACTACGGCGACGACACCGCGCACGCCCAGCGCATCTACGACTACATGAGCAAGATGTGGTTCATGCCGGCCACCCCGGTGCTGTCCAACGGCGGCACCCAGCGCGGTTTGCCCATCTCCTGCTTCTTGAATGAGGCATCCGACAGCCTCGATGGCATCGTCGGGCTGTGGAATGAGAATGTGTGGCTGGCGTCCAAGGGCGGCGGCATCGGGTCCTACTGGGGCAATCTGCGGTCCATCGGCGAAAAGGTCGGCGCGGTCGGCAAGACCTCCGGCGTCATCCCCTTCATCCGCGTCATGGACAGCCTGACGTTGGCGATTTCCCAGGGTTCGCTCCGCCGCGGGTCCGCCGCCGTGTATCTGCCGGTCTGGCATCCGGAGATCGAGGAATTCATCGAAATCCGACGCCCCACCGGTGGCGACCCCAACCGCAAGGCGCTGAACCTGCATCACGGCATCCTGCTGTCGGACGCGTTCATGCGCGCGGTGGAAGCCGATGAGCAGTGGTCGCTGCTGTCGCCCAAGGACAACGCCCCGGTGCGCGCCATCTCGGCCCGCGCCTTGTGGATTCGCATCCTGACGGCGCGCATCGAAACCGGCGAGCCGTACCTGATCTTCTCCGACCACGTGAACAACGCCCGGCCAGAGCACCACAAGCTGGCGGGGCTGGAGGTCAAGACCTCCAACCTGTGCAGCGAAATCACTTTGCCCACGGGTAAGGATCAGCATGGCAAGGACCGCACCGCGGTGTGCTGCCTCGCGTCGCTGAACCTGGAGAACTGGTTCGCGTGGGAGAAGCACCCGCTGTTCATCGAGGATGTGATGCGCTTCCTCGACAATGTGCTGCAGGATTTCATCGACCGAGCCCCGGACGGGATGGAGAAGGCTCGGTACTCCGCCATGCGGGAACGATCCGTCGGTCTGGGCGTCATGGGGTTCCACGGGTTCCTGCAATCGATGAACGTTCCCTGGGAAAGCGTGGTCGCGAAATCCTGGAACAAGAAGATGTTCAAGCACATCCGCACGCAGGCGGACGCGGCCTCGGTGACGCTGGCGCACGAACGCGGCGCCTGCCCGGATGCCGAGGAATACGGCGTGATGGAGCGGTTCTCCCACAAGATGTCGCTGGCGCCGACGGCGTCCATCTCCATCATCGCGGGTAACGCGTCCCCGGGGATCGAGCCGATCGCCGCCAATGTGTTCCTGCAGAAGACGCTGTCCGGCAGCTTCTCGGTCCGCAACCGGCATCTACAGAAGCTGCTGGCGGAGCGTGGGCAGGACACCGATGAGGTGTGGTCGTCGATCACCACCACCAAGGGCAGCGTGCAGCACTTGGATTTCCTGACCCAGCAGGAGAAGGACGTCTACAAGACCGCGTTCGAGCTGGATCAGCGCTGGATCATCGAGCACGCGGCCGATCGCGCCGGATATGTGTGCCAGAGCCAATCCGTCAATGTGTTCCTGCCGGCGAACGTGCATAAGCGGGATCTGCACCAGATCCACTACATGGCGTGGAAGCGCGGCGTGAAGTCTCTGTACTACTGCCGGAGCCTGTCCATCGCTCGGGCGGATACGGTCAGCGACAAGGCAGTGGCGCCGGCGGATTTCACGGGTGTGCTGGCGCCGCAGGCCGGCGATGCGCAGATGCCGCTGCCGCTGGATGTCGGGGCGATGGCGAACCCGACGGATTACGAGGAATGTCTGGCCTGCCAGTAGGCAGCGCCAAGACCGCGGCCGTCAGGCGCGTTTACCAGGACCCATATCAGTCCACCCGCGCCGGTTCCGCCGCCCCCAGCCACTCCGTCAACTTCGCCGTAAGCGCCGCCATGGTCAGCGGCTTGGTCAGCTGATCGTTCATGCCGGCGGCCAGACTGGCCTCCCGGCTGCCAGCCATGGCATGGGCGGTCAGCGCGACGATCGGCGTCGAGCGGCCCTGTGCGGACTCCAACTGGCGGATGGTGCGGGTCGCCTCGTACCCATCCATCTCCGGCATCTGACAATCCATCAGCACGAGGTCGAAACTGTTGTTACGGTACGCCTCGACCGCTTCCATGCCGTTCGTCGCGGGGGTGACGTCGCAGCCCAGAATCTCCAGCAGTGCGCGTGTGACCCGCATATTGGCGGCATTGTCCTCGACCAGCAGCAGGTGCACGCGATCGCGCCCGGCTGCCTTTATCGCTGCCTGAAAATCCACCGCGACCGCCGACATCGCTGTTGCGGGCGCCGGACTGGACGACGCGGGCACGGGCCGGGGGGGTGGCGAGGGCACCGGTGCGGGCGGCGTCGCGGGCGTCGCGACCGGTTGTCCGACCTCCATCTGGACCGTAAACCAGAACGTCGATCCTTGGCCGACCTGGCTGATCAGGCCGATATCGCCACCCATCATCTGGCACAGCTGCCGTGCGATCGACAGACCGAGGCCAGTGCCGCCGTAGCGGCGTGTCATGGATGCGTCCGCCTGGGAGAACGCCTCGAAAATGGCCTCATGCTTGTCGGCGGGCACACCGATGCCGGTGTCGGTGACCTCGAACCGAAGCCGCATGGCTGGACCGTCGTGCGCGAGGCGAGAGACGCCCACCGAAATCGACCCGTGTTGCGTGAACTTCAGCGCGTTGCCGGTCAGATTGGCCAGTACCTGCAACAGCCGGTGCTTGTCGCCGATCAGCACGACGTTCAGGTCGTCCGGCACGAATACGCTGAGTGTCAGGCCTTTGGCCTTCGCTTGATCCGCGAACAGCACGCGCAGGTCCTGGACCAGCGTGGGCAGATGGAACGGCGCCTCCTCCAGTGCCAAGCGGCCGGCTTCGATACGCGACAGGTCCAGAATGTCGTCGATCAGCCGCAGCAGCGCCTGACTGGATTGGGTCGCCTGTTCGGCATAGCCTTTTTGCGCCGGCGTCAGTTCGGTCAGATTCATCAGCTCGATCATACCGACCACGCCGTTCAGCGGAGTGCGGATTTCGTGGCTCATGTTGGCCAAAAACTGTGTTTTGGCGGCGTTCGATTGTTCGGCGTGCCGCAGGGCCTGCAAGGTTTCGGCGGCCTTGCGGCGCGGATCGTCCAACATGGTATTGAACGCGAGACCGAGGCGGCGGATTTCCCGCGGCACGGCACCGCGGAAGTCCGGCACCGAGACCTTGTCGTTGCCGGCCAGCACAGCCTCGGCGGTCGCCGCGACCTCCCGCACCGGGCGGGCGAGGTAAAGGGCGATCAGCCATGACAGCAGCGCGGCGGATATGAACGCCACCGCCGCGATGATGGTCGCCATCTGATTGACCGTATTGGCACGCCGGCGCAGCTCGCTGATGGGCTGCGGCACCATGACGCCCCAGCCGGTTTCCGGCACCACCGCGTAACCCGCGATCATGTCGTCCTTGAACGCCGGGGAATAGAACTGGTCCACCCCGGTTTCGCCCTTGATCATCGCGGCCACGACGTTCACGCCGGAGATATCGCGCGACGCGGCGACCCAGTCTTTCAGCGGATGCGCGATCACCTGCCCCTTGGCGTCGGTGATGACCGCGTGCCCGTGATCGCCGAAGGCGATGGCCTGCTGCAACGACACCAGATACCGGGTTCGCACGATGCCCAAAGCGGTACGGCCGTTGGGCAGCGGTTTGACCAGATAGAAGACCGGATTGTTCTTCGAGTCGTGATACAGGTTCGACAACAGCGTTTCCGTCGAGCCGGCGCGCGGCAGGGCCCGCAACTCCCGGAACAGCCGATCGGTCACCGGCTGCGTTTCGGAATCGGCGAGCCCGCGCATCCAGCTTTCGACGCTGCCATCCGGCGCCAGAACGCAGACATGCACGACTTCCAGCGACGCCAACAGATCGGCCAGACCGTTGACCGGCGACTCGATCGCGCCGCTTTCGATTGCCACACCGAAGACCGCTTTCAGGTCTTTCACATAACGCGACATCGTCGATGTCAGGTTGCGGGCAACCAGCAAGTGCCGCTCACGGACCGAGTCGAGTTCGTTCTGGAAGGATGTGCGGCCTTCCCACATCGCCAGGATTCCGATGGGTGCGGCGGCGATCAACGTAAACGCGACGAACAGTATGTGATGCATGCGCAGCGCGAAGCGTCCGCGCCGAGCGGACAAGGGCCTCTCGCCAGCGACATCCATGCCGGTCCCGCTTTCGCCGTCCCGTGCAACATCCACGTTCGGGCGGTTCGTCCGCTCCATCGAGTTCATCCCCTGCTGCCAGCCTGCCGGCGTTTTATCCTATCAGTGTAGCCGACGGTATCGTTCCGTCCATACCCCGCATATAGCGAATCCGCGCCCACCGGTCGAACCGGGGGCGCGGCGTTCATCGCTTCGATCGTGGGCTTCATCGCCCTCCGGTCTTCGTACCGGTCATCCTACGTTCTAGCGGCGGGCGAAGACCGCCAAGGCGGAACCGCGATGCCGCGCCAACCCCAGCATGGCGAGCGAGACTGTCAGCAGGGCCAAGGGGCCGGGTTCCGGAATGTCGGCCTGGCTGGAAACGGCCTCGCCGATCTGGTTACCCAGCGCCAATGCATCCGTGACGGCTTGCGGCGTGTGGATACCGCCGACAACACGGCTGAAGGTGGACCCCAGATCGCCGCTGGAAGCAGCCTGGAAGCCGGAGAACGACTCGGAGATCGGGCAGATGAGCGGGCTGCCATTGTAGTTGGCATTGACGGTGAAGTCGGCATTGAGCGGCGCTTGGGTACCGGCATTGTTACACTCGCCCGTGTTGACGGTGAGGACCGTCGCGCCAACCGTGCAGGCTGTCACGTTGCCACCGCCGTCGAGCGTCGCCGTGCCGCCTGCACCCGCGCAGAAGGCCAGAGAAGAGGCGTTGTTGAGCGAGAAGACCTTGGTGCCGGTGGTGCAGGCGATGATATTGCCGGACGCGTCGCGCGTCGTGGAGCCGCCGTTGCAATAGGCCTGCGACGACACGGTGAAGGGGATGGCGTCGGTGCCGAAGAAATTATCCAGCACGGTCGCGGCGGCCCCGCTGAAGGCTGGATGGCCCGCTAGATAGTCGGGATGCGGCGGCGTCGCGATCAGCGAATTCCAGCTTGCATCGCAGGTGGTGAAATACGTGCTCCAGTTATCGGTGCAATCCTGAATGGCGGTAATCGGCCGCCAACGGTTGTCCGCGAACTTGACTGTCCACGCCGCGGCGCCGGCATCCGACATGGCCGCGCCGACCAGCGCGTCTTCCTGCGCGTGCTGGAGCAGGCTGAGGCCCGTGCTGGCCGCGGCGGTATCGGCGATTTGCAGCAGGTGTCCCGGCGGCTGGTAGGTGCCGCCCGGATCGTTCCAATACAGCGCGGACTGCGCCTGCGCCGCCGTCTGCGGCTTGAGACCCGCGGCCTGACAGGCCGCGATCAGGTTCGCGGTCAGCGCACCGGACGAACCCTGGCACGCGGTCTGCAGCACTTGATTGCCATAGGCGGCGGACGCGATCGCGGGCGGGCCGGGCACCGTGGCGACCAGGGCGTTCTGCTGCGTCTGATTGATAACGAACGGCGTCACGCTGCCGGCGGTAGGCTCCAGCGGGGGGCGCCCGCTCGGCGTCACGTAGGTGCCGGGGGTCGAGGGGCCTTGGTAGGGTGCGGTCAGCGTCGACAGCATCGCGGCCGTACCGCCATCGGTGGCGCGCGCCGTTGTCATCGCCGTGGCGGCCGCCGCGCCAAGCGCCGTGCCGTTCGTAACGGCCGTACTGGCGGTCAACGAGGACAACTCCGTCCCGACCGCCGCGACAGCCGCGGTAATGGCTGCGTATTGCGTCGCGTTCGGCGCCACTTGGAGGGTCTGGCTGTTATAGGTAATCGTATGGCCTGCCTGCGTCGCATACAGCGACCCGGCCCCGTACAGGCTCTGCATCGTGTTGTAGGCCGCGCTTAATGCCGCGGCCTGGACGTCGGCGTTCGCGACCGCCCCCCCGGCGTAATAAAGCGATTGCTTGGGGGCGCCGCTGGCGGCATTGATCGCGTCGAACATGGCCCCGTCGACCATCGCGATCTCACGCGCGACGTTCGGCGGCCCGTCGATCAGCGCACCCGATGTGTTCTGGATGATGTTCAACAGTTGCGCGTTGACGTCCGCGACGACGTCCGCGCGTCCCGCGTTGGCGAAGCCCAGTACCCCTACTGGCAACGCCGCCATCAGCAAGACCTTCCGGAAAGAAGGCCTCCAACGGCCGCTCCCAACGCCGATTTTCGAGCAAGGCATGGATTTTAACCTTATTAGGAGATGAACCACCAAACGATTGCTTCAAAATCTATCCTGTTCCCACGGAATGCGCAAGCCCTATCTCCCGATGCGGACGTAGGTGACTCAAATGGGGGGATTGCGTCGTTTAATAGACAAATTTAGCAACTTATAGTTGCTTTTAGTCATAATGTTCTCAAACTTAGTGTCCTAAGACAATCAAAAGCACGCCGCCGACAACAAGGACAAGACCCGCGACATCGGACCGCTTGAGCGTCTCCTTGAGATAAAATCGGCTGAAAAGCAGGGTGAACACCAACTCCACCTGCCCGACAGACCGAACCAGCGCCACGTCCGTCAGCGCGAAGCCGGTGGCCCAACAGGCGGAACCGCACGCGGACAAGGTGCCGGCCCACATCGACGTCCGCCAGGTTTCGAGCGCCTTGCGCAGTTGCCCAGGCTCCCGCAGCAGCAAAAAAGTACCTTGCAGCAGGATCTGTATCGTATTTGTGATCACCAGCCCGAACATGGTGCGCACCACGAGACTCGGGCCGGGCAGCGAGTAGAACGCCATTTTGATGAAGATGATGTTGAAGGCGAAGATGAACCCCGCCCCCAGGCCGCACAGCGCCGCCGGCTGAACGGTTGCCAGCGCCAAATCGCGGGGCTTGAACCCTTTGCCGGCCAGCGACAGGGTCATCACGCCGGTCAGCCCGATCGCGATGCCGACCCAGGCCAGTACGCTGAGAACTTCATGCAGGAAGATGAAGGCGATGACCGCGCTTTGAACCGTCTCCGTCTTCCCGTAGGCGGTGCCGACCGCGAAGTTGCGGTAGCCGAAGGCCATGATCAGCAGGTTGGTGGCCAGGATCTGCGCGATCCCGCCGGCAGCGCAGAAGGCCACGAACCGCCAGTTGGCCTCCGGCAGCGGCGCGCCCGTGATCTGCAGCGACAGGAACAGCAGCAGGCTCGCCGTGGGCGCGCCATATAGGAATCGTACGAACCCCGCGCCGTTCACCGACAGCAGATGCCGCAGCTTCTGCTGCAAAGCGGTCCGCCAGCACTGAAACAGCGCCGCCGTGACGGCGATGGGGATCCATACGGGGATCATCACCGCACCGATTTGGCGGCCCGCAGCTCCGCGATCTTCTCCGGCGCGTAGCCAAGGGCACTCAGGATCGAGTCGGTATGCTCCCCGGCCAAAGGCGGCTGCATACGCAGGCCAGGGGCCTCATCGTCGAAGCAGATCGGCAGGCCCGGCAGTTTGGCCGTCCCGCCGTGCGGCATGCGGACATCCATCATCCGGCCATGCGCGTTCAACTGCGGATCGTCGAACAGATCCGACGGGGTCCGCACGGGGGAGAACGGAATGTTCGCCGCGTCCATCATCCGCTCCAACGTGGCGATGTCGTATTTCAGCGCTTCCTCGGCCACCAGCGGGCGCAACTGGTCGCGGTTGCTCACGCGGTCGCCATTGGTGACGAACCGCGGATCGGCGAACAGGTCGGGCCGGTTGAAATGCTGGCAGAAGGTGCGCCAGTGGTTGTCCGACGTGATGCCGATGAACAGCCTTTCGCCGTTCTTCGTGGGGAAGGTCTCGTAAATGCCCCAGGCTCCGCTGCGGGCCGGCATCGGCGGCGACGGGGTGCCGGTCGCAGCCTCCCCCGCCATGTGCTGCGCCACCAGGAAGGCGCACGACTCATAAAGAGAGCTGGTGACCTTCCGGCCCTCCCCATCCTTGTCGCGCTGGCGCAGTGCCGCCATCACGCCGATCACGCCCATCACCCCGCCCATGATGTCCACCACCGAACTCCCGGCGCGCAGCGGCTGGCCGGGCGGGCCGGTCATATACGCCAGCCCCGTCATATATTGTACGATCTCATCCAAAGCCGGCCGGTGCTCGTAGGGCCCCGGCAGAAACCCCTTCATGGCCAGATAGATCAGCCTCGGGTTGAGCGCGTGCACCGCATCCCAGCCCATGCCGAGCTTGTCCATGGTGCCGGGGCCGAAGTTTTCGATCAGAACGTCGGCGGTCGCGACCAGATCGTGCGCCACCGCCTGCCCCTCCGCCGATTTCAAATCCAGGCAGACGCCGCGCTTGTTGCGGTTGAAATAGCAAAAGAACCCGCTGGCAAAGCCCTTCAGGCCGCGGGTGTGATCGCCGTTCGGCGCCGGCTCGATCTTGATGACATCGGCACCGAGGTCCGCGAGCACGACGCCGCAGGACGGCCCCATGACGGTGTGGGTGAATTCGAGGACTGTGACGCCCTCCAGCGGCAGAACCGGCATGGAAACTCCTTCGTTCGGTGACCTCGATCCTTTCGGTGGGGGTGGCGGGAGTCAAGCTGGACGGGGGAACGATGCCGGTTCAAGCTGCCCGCAACCAAGAAAGGGCGGGAACCATGACGCAACCAGTCGCGACACCCAGGGTGCGGCGCACCCAATGGCTTGCCTTGACCATGCTTCTGTTCGGTGGCGCCATCGCCTACGTGGATCGCGCCACGTTGTCGATCGCCAACCCGCTCATCCGTAAGGAAATGGGCCTGTCGGTCGCCGATATGGGGCTGCTGCTGTCAGCGTTCCTGTGGGCCTACGCGATCGCCCAGCTTCCCGCCGGCGGGATCGTGGACCGTTTGAAGCCGCGGCTCGCCCTGGGCCTCGGGCTGATGTTCTGGTCGGTGGCACAATTGTTCGGCGGCTTCGTCGGCAATTTCTGGCAGTTCGTCACCGCTCGTGTGGCGCTGGGGCTGGGCGAGTCGCCGCAGTACCTGACCGGATCGCGGGTGGCGCGCGACTGGTTCCATGCCAAGGATCGCGGGTTGGCGACGGGGGTGTTTATCAGCGCCTCGGCCTTCGGCACCGCGATTTCCGCACCGATGCTGACGTTTCTGATGCTGGCGTTCGGCTGGCGCTGGATGTTCGCGATCATGGGCTTCGCCGGGCTGGTTCTGGGCGGACTGTGGCTGGCCTTCTATCGCGACCCGGAGAAGGCGGGGCTGACGGCGGAGGAACGCGCCTATCTGGTCGAGGGCGACGTGCGGAGCACCGCCAAACCCGAAAGCAACCTGCGCGAATGGGGCCGCATGTTCCGCTTCCGCACCACCTGGGGCGTGGTCGCCGGGCATTTCGGCGAAGTCTACATGATCTGGCTCTACACCGCCTGGCTGCCCGGCTACCTGGAGATGGAGCGGCACATGAGCATCAAAACCACCGGCTGGGTTGCCGCGATCCCGTTCATTGCCGCCACGATCGGCGGCCTGTGGGGCGGATGGATCGGCGACGTGCTGGTGCGCCGCGGTTGGACCCCGATCGACAGCCGCCGCTACCCGCTGACGATATCCTTACTCCTGGTCGGCGTGTTCACGGCCTGGGCGGCCTTCATCGAGAGCAACATCGCGGCCGTGGCGCTGATCTCCGTCAGCATGTTCCTGAACCAGATCGCCAGCACCAGCGTGTGGTCGATCGCGCCGGTGGCCTCGCCCAAGAAATACACCGCGTCGTTCGCCGGGATTTCCAATTGCGGCGGCTACATCGGGGCGGCTCTGGCGCCGACGGTGACCGGTTTCATCGTGCAGGCGACCGGATCCTTCGTGCCGGCGCTGCTGGTGGGTTCGGCGGTCGCGGTGGTGGGGGCCATCCTGTTCTTCGGCCTGATCACGGTGCCGCTGACCGATGCCGATCTGGCGGAGGCGCCGGCGTGAGCGGGCTGACGCTGCTGTTCGACCTGGATGGAACCACGCCCTGCATCTCGCCGCCTGCAATACCCTGCTGGCGCCGCTCGGGTGAGCGCGGTGGCGGCCGATTTCCGGGATGCGGGGTTATGGGCATTGTTGCGGACGCGGTTGGAAGACGGCCGTTTCGGCGAAACGTAACGACCGTCCCCGAAACCTCTACAATTTTTTGGCGCGAACCATCAGATCGTCGAGCTTCGTGCAGGTTTCGTCGGTGACGGTACCCTTGCCCATGATGTCGCCCATCTCCGTCATCAGCTTCGATGCCGGGTCCGGCTTGGACTGAACCTTCTCGGTCAGCACGTCGGAGACCGCCCCCATTTTGGTCATCGCATCGTCCGACGAACAGGCGGCGAAGGCAGGCGTAGCGACGGCAAGCGCGAGAGCGCATGCCGCGGATGCGATTTTAAACATGTGTTTGAGCCTTGGTTAAATAGATGCGTGATGGCAATTCATGGCGGCGTCACGCGGTACGCGGCCGATGGCCGTATAGGGCCGCGCAACCGTTTTCACAATTGCTCGATCCTCCGCCCTACCAACCAGCATCCCACGGATGAAACAACCAGCCCCGCCAGCGTGACCGGCGTCAGATGCTCCCCCAGCAGCAACCACGTCAGTACCGAGGTGACGCCGGGCACCAAATAGAAATTCACCGTCGCCCGCGCCGCCGAACCATGCGACAGCATCAGGAAATACAGGCTCATTCCGCCGATGGTTACCACGATGGCGTTCCAGCCGATGGAGGCGAATGCGCCGATCGCCCAATCGCTCCGGGGTATTTCCAACGCCCAGGCGGATACGCCGCAGACGAATGCCGCCGCCAAGGCCTGAACGGTAGCGCCCGCCATCGGCGGTACTGCTCGGCAAAAATGGCGATAGTACAAGGTACCGCCGACCAGCGTGACGATCCCGGCTGTCGCCCCCAGTAATTCGGTGAACTCGGTCCGGCTGGACAAGGCCGCGCGTCCCAAAATCAACAGCACGCCGGCAAAGCCCAACAACAGGCCGGCGATCTGGGACGGCCGCAGCTTTTCGCCCAGCAGCGGCCAGGCGAGGAACGCGCTCAACAACGGGTTCAGGGTTTGCAGCAACGCGATGGGCGCGGCTTCGGTGTGCACCATCGCGACATGCGCGGTCATCAGCAGAATCGCCTGGGTCAGCACGCCCGCGACCGCGCAATGCATCCAGGCGGCCGGCCGCATCCCCCATGGGCGCCGGCGCAGCAGCATGAAGATCAGCAACAACCCCGCCGCCAATGCCATGCGCACCGCGACGAAAAACAGCGGCGACATGTGGCGCAGTCCGACGCGGGTGCCGAGGTAGGAGCTGCTCCATAGCGCCAGAAACAACAGCGGCGCCGCCGCGTTCAGCCGGTTCGGCGCGGACCTGTCGGTATCGGTCATGAAAGGCTTTTCCCCCGTCCGCGATGATAGGCTGGGCATCCAACAGGAGGAACCACTATGCCATTACCCCAGGACATCCGCCCCCACGACTGACCCACGCCCGCCATGGTAGGGCTGGAATCTCCCACACGAGCGCCGGCCCGCGCGCAAAATGCACGCGACCGCTAAGACGGCGATGACAGCGCTGGCCCCAAACGGCATCAACTAGGGACAATGGCCGGCGGCG
>Ga0214182_1000306_pt1 | contig 21190 bp, 22 predicted proteins | sample TroBogEpilimnion_8_FD_153020 | JGI IMG/M metagenome (GOLD analysis project Ga0214182, IMG submission 153020) | Freshwater microbial communities from Trout Bog Lake, WI - 14NOV2007 epilimnion | ecosystem: Environmental > Aquatic > Freshwater > Lake > Epilimnion/Euphotic zone | place: Trout Bog... | reverse complement strand
TAGGAACAGTAAAACCGCCGCGAGGTACCGGGAACTAAAGGAGAACAACATGCCTGCATTCATGTCGGGATTCGGTAATGAATTCGCCACGGAGGCGGCGGCCGGCGCCCTGCCAGCCGGCCAAAACAGCCCGCAGCGGCCGCCATTGGGGCTGTACGCGGAACAACTGTCGGGCACGCCGTTCACCGTGCCGCGGAACGAATCCCGGCGGGTGTGGATGTACCGAATCCGCCCCTCCGCCGCGCACCGTCCCTACCGCCGGGTCGACAACGGATTGCTCGGCGGCGCGCTGTCCGACCCGAATCCGAACCGCTTGCGCTGGGACCCACTGCCGCTGCCGGACCGGCCCACCGACTTCCTCGCCGGCCTGACAACGATGCTCGGCAACGCGGATACCGCGGCCGGCACGGGCGTCACGGTCCATATCTACCGCGCCAACACCGACATGGAGCGCGTGTTCTGGAACGCCGACGGGGAAATGCTGATCGTCCCGCAGCAGGGCACCCTGGCCATCGCTACCGAGTTAGGATTGCTGGATGTTTCGCCCGGGGAGATCGCGGTCATCCCGCGCGCCGTGCGCTTTCGCGTCGCCCTGCCGGAGGGCACTGCCGCCGGCTATATCTGCGAGAACCACGGCCCCGCCCTGCGCTTGCCCGAACTCGGCCCGATCGGCGCCAACGGCCTGGCCAATCCCCGCGATTTTCTGTCCCCGGTCGCGTGGTTCGAGGACAAGGACCAGCCGACCGAGCTGGTGCAGAAGTTCATGGGATCGCTATGGGCGACCACGCTGGATCATTCGCCGTTGGATGTGGTGGCGTGGCACGGCAATCTGGCGCCGTACAAATACGATCTGGCGCGCTTCATGGTCGTGAACACCGTTAGCTTCGACCATCCCGACCCGTCGATCTTTACCGTGCTGACGTCCCCCACCGACTCCCCCGGCGTCGCCAACGTCGATTTCGCCATCTTCCCGCCGCGCTGGATGGTCGCCGAACACACATTCCGCCCGCCCTGGTTTCACCGAAACATCATGAATGAGTGCATGGGCCTCGTGCGCGGCGTCTACGACGCCAAGGCCAACGGCTTCCTGCCCGGCGGCCTGTCGCTGCACGGTCTGTTCGCCGCCCACGGACCGGACGCAACCACGGTGGAGCGGGCCACGGCCGAGAATTTGGCGCCGATGAAACTCGGGGATACGCTGGCGTTCATGTTCGAAACCCGGCAGGTGCTGCGCCCCACGGCGCACGCCATGTCCATCCCGCAATTGCAGGCCGACTACGATTCGGTGTGGAACGGCCTGCCCAAACTGTTCAGAGGAAACGCAGAATGACCGACCCGACCCTCGATCCCGCCCGCACGAGCTGGGTGGCCTCCGCCAACGGACACACGGAGTTCCCCATCCAGAACCTGCCGCTGGGCGTGTTCAGCCCGGCCGGCGGCGGGCCGCGCGGCGGCATCGCAATCGGGGATTCGATCTTCGACATCTCGGCCGCGCTGGAACTCGGCCTGTTCTCCGGCGCCGCGCTGGAAGCGGCGCAGGCTGCCTCCGGCCGCACGTTGAACGATTTCATGGGCGCCGGCCCCGCCCCGCGGCAGGCGCTGCGGCGCGCCGTGTCGGATTTGTTGGCGGTTGGCGGCGCGGGCCAGGCCTATGCCGCCCGGCTGCTGCACGAGGCCTCCGCCTGCACGATGCATTTGCCGAACCGGGTCAACAATTTCACCGACTTCTTCGCCGGCATCCACCACGTCATCACCGCCGGCCAAATGACCCGGCCCGATAACCCCGTCCTGCCCAACTACCGCTACGTCCCGGTTGCGTATCACAGCCGAGCGTCTTCGGTGCGGGTGTCGGGGGAGAAGCTGGTGCGGCCGAATGGGCAGCGGAAACGGCCTGACGAGGCCGCGCCGACGTACGGCCCCTGCCGCAATCTGGATTACGAGATCGAACTCGGCGTCTGGGTCGGCGAAGGCAACCATGTCGGCGAGCCCATCCCCATCGGTCAGGCCGGCCGCCACATCGCCGGCTTCTGCCTGCTGAACGACTGGTCCGCCCGCGACATCCAATCCTGGGAATCCCAGCCGCTCGGCCCGTTCTTGGGCAAGAGTTTTTCGACTTTTGTTTCCCCCTGGATCGTGACGGCGGAGGCTTTGGCGCCGTTCCGCCGCGTCCAACCGCCGCGCCCGGAGGGGGATCCGAAGCCGCTGCCGCATCTGTGGGATGAGGCGGATCAGGCGACCGGCGGGCTGGATATCGATTTCGAGGTCTATATCCACACGGAGAAGATGCGCGCCGAGGGTACCGCACCCCACCGCCTGTCGGCGGTGAACGCGAAGATCCTTTACTGGACCGTCGCCCAGATGGTCGCGCACCACACGTCCAACGGCTGCAACCTGATCCCCGGCGATCTGTTCGGCACCGGCACGCTGTCCGGCCCCGACGTCCGCACCGAGGGCTGCCTGCTGGAAATGAGCCGCGGCGGTTCCCGCCCCATCGACCTGGGGAACGGCGAAACCCGGACGTACCTTCAAGACGGCGACGACATCGTCTTCAAGGCGCATTGCGGCGGGGCCGGCAAGGTTTCGATCGGCTTCGGCGAATGCCGCGGGCGGGTCGGGACGGCTTTGAGCCTCTAGACCTGGGGTGGTCGCTGCCCCAAACTGCGTTTTCGATTAACGGAGGAAACACCATGGAAGTTCGTCTCGACGGCCGCGTGGCCATCATCACCGGGGCCAGCAAAGGGCTTGGCTATGCCATGGCCAAGGAATTCGCCGCGTCCGGCGCCAATGTCGCCATCCTGGCGCGCAGCCCGGACTCGTTGCAGGCGGCCGTGGCGTCGGCGTCCGAGGGCGCATCGGGCAAGGTCGCGGGCTTCAGCTGCGACGTGTCCAAGGCCGACCAGATCGAGAAGACCTTCGCCGACGTGGTGAAGGCCTTCGGCAAGGTGGACATTCTGATCAATAACGCCGGCATGTCCCGCGCCATGCCGTCGGACAAGATCACCGACGAAATCTGGCAGGAAGACCTGGATCTGAAGCTGTTCGCTGCCATCCGGCTGTCTCGGCTCTGCTGGCCGGGGATGAAGGACCGCAAATGGGGCCGGATCATCAACGTGCTGAACACCGGCGCCAAAGCCCCGCGCGCGAACGGGGCGCCGACGGCGGTATCGCGCGCCGCCGGCATGGCACTGATGAAGGTGATGTCGGCCGAGGGCGCGCCGCATGGCATCCTGGTGAACGGCATGCTGGTGGGCCAGATCGTGTCCGATCAGGTCGCTCGGCGCCACGCGGCCGAGGGCGCGAACGTGCCGTTCGAGGAGTTTGTCGCCAAGGTCGGGGCTTCCATTCCGGTCGGGCGGATGGGCAAGGCGGAGGAGTTCGCGGCCATGGCGTGCTTCCTGTGTTCGGATCACGCCGGGTTCACGACGGGGACGGCGATTAATATGGATGGGGGGGCTTCGCCTGTGGTTTGAGGGTTTGAGTGCCCCGTTCGCTCTGGTGGGCGGACGGGGAAACCTCGGATATTCATGATACAGGAATTTCGATTTGCATAGGTTGCATACCATAGAACCATTACGATACGATTTGAAAACAAATATTTTAATCCCGGCGCTGGCGTTCGGCTTTGAATTTACCCAAACCGGGGTAAGGGAATATTTTGGATTTTTCTTCGGAAGAGTAAAGAGGCGAGAATGTATGCCATTCGAAATTCATCCCTGGCCCCGTTGTGATGAGAAGCCGACCTTCGTTTATCTTGTAGCTAGGCGTCAGAAATTCTCGAATGCGATCACACACCAGATTTGCTGCACGCGTGAGCTCTAGCGTCAGATCTTCCACTAGTTCAACATGCGAATTGTATTGGTCTCCCAAGTCCCGGTAACGAACCGGATCCCAATTTTTAATTTGGTAAAATTTTCTCGTCCATAGCGTGTCCGATTCCGACGAGTCCTCTAAATGCTGATGAAAGGTTGCCTGTAGATCATTCAGCACCCTATGAAAATTTATAAAGGCGTCGCGGAGCATTGGATAACGGTCAGGCCAAATCCGGCTAATGAGCCAGCGTCGCAGGATTCTCAAATCAGAATCCACATTTGCCCACAAGCTAGGTTGGCCATGGGAGAGGAGGTAACTTGTCCATGCCTGCCAATCACCAACATGGGCAAGACGCTCCCACTCCTCAACATATCCAGCATAGAGTTCGTCGTCGCGTTGTCGCATCATGTCGACGCCGAGCTGCTCGCGTACCCAGGTCTCGTGTTGGTTTTTGATCTTGTGAAGACAATCCACTGTATATGTTTTGATTTGGTCATCAATAATTTTGTGGTGGTTGCGGCAGCATAGGATTAGATTAGGATAGGCATCACGCTCCTCAAGTGGCATTAGCGGATTGGCTCGGGGGCCATTGTCCGCGTCTGCCACAATATGACAGTTTTCACCTATTAATGTGGGATCGTCTGCGGCCGCGTCATCTTCGAACAGAACCTGCCGACACAAGGGAAGCGAGCATCGACCGGCACCACGTCCCCAGAGTGTTTTTTGTGCTTTAATACCAACAGTCACTTACACCTCCGCCAATTTTCTTATGATGGCACAACCTTAAAGCCCTCCAATTCCGGTTGCAAGAAATAAAAATAACCGCCAATCGCCTTGACCCACCGGACAGCAACCTCGACGGCCCGATGGTCTACTGCCCATCAGTCGTCCGGGAACAGCAAAGCCTCATAATCCCGCGCTCCATGCAAAATTCGCACGATCGTGACCGCGTCGTCCTCGACCCGATAGAAGATCAAATAAGGCCCGAACCCCCGCCGCCGTATCCCATGTCGCGCATACCGAGCCACCAACGGAAAAACGTGCGGTCTTTTCCCGACATCCAACGCCTTCTCTCGCAATTCCCGCACGAACGACTTCGCTCGGATCTTGTTATCACGCGCGATGAACAGCGCGATCTCCCGCAGATCGGATTTCGCCGCGTCCGAGAGAACAACGTTCACAACGCATCCAATTCCGCATCCAGTTCGTCGCAAACGGTATCGAGGTCATGCACCCACCCGGCCTGAGCATCGGCCATCCCCCGCGCGATGGCGCTATCCAGCGCTGCCATCCGCCGCTCCCGATCCTCCATCAGACGGAGCGCGTCGCGGATCACCTCGCTGGCGTTGTTATACCGACCACCGGCAAGCTGGCTCTGAACGAAATTTTCGAAATGCTGACCGAGCGTGTAGCTGCTGGGCATCGTCCGAGTCCTTTTAGTATCATTTAATGATATAAATGAGCCCCATCGTCGTCAACACCCCCCTACCCAAACGCATAAGTATCCATCCGAAGCACCCCATAAGACGTGCTCGCATGCAGCCGCGAGGCCCGAGCACCCTCCCCGCCCGCGCCCATCGCCACATACAACGGCAGCAAATGCTCATCCGTGGGATGCTGCGCGGCCGCGTAAGGCGCCCGCCGCCGGTAATCCAGCAGGTCGCCAACACGCCCCTCGGTCAGCGCCTCATGCATCCAGTCCGCAAACGCCCCGACATCCGGCGCCGCGGGGCTGTCGTCCGTCGGTGCCCGCTGCCGCCGCAGATTATGCGTCAGCCCACCCGAGCCGATCACCAGCACGCCCTCCTTCCGCAACCACGCCAGCGACTGCCCCAACAGCAGATGATGCTCCGGCCCCAGATACGACTGCAACGAAATCTGCATGACCGGGATATCGCACGACGGATACATCAGCAGCAGCGGCACCCAGGCCCCGTGATCCAACCCCCGCACGGTATCCACCCCGGCCCCGAGCCGCTCGGCGATCGCGCTTGCCAATGCCGCGTCGCCCGGCGCCGGATAGCGCAGCGCATACAGCTCGGGCGGAAATCCGTAGAAATCGTAGATCGTCTCGTTCACCGGCACCGCCGAGATCTCCGGCGTTTCCGTATCCCAATGCGCCGACGCCACCAAAATCGCCCGCGGTGGCGGCAACGACGAACCCAGCCCGCGCAGAAAATCCCGCGCGGGCGAATCGCGTAACGGCATCATGGGGGAGCCGTGGCTGATGAACAGGGTTGGGAGCATGGCAGGAACCTCCGCCCAACACGGGCGATCGCGTCAATATGGGCAGCGTGTGCTTTCACCGCAACCGGATAGTTAATTTTCCTTGCCTAGGCCGTTAGAGACCGAATAGAACAAAGCAAGAATATAACCGCAAAAGGCCACCCGATGCTCGACGCCTCCCGCCTCCACGTCTTCACCGCCCGTGCCAACCCGCTCGGCTGGGCGGCGCCACACCGCAACTGGCGCCGCTTCGCCCAGCACATGGCGGACTCCGGCGTCAACCTGACCGTTATCGAATGCGCCTATGGGGAGGAAGACTTCCGCTGCGCCGCCGACGGCGCCCGCCATATCGGCGTCCGCGCCAAGACCCGCGGCTGGAACAAGGAAAACCTGCTGAACCTCGGCATCCAGCGCACGCCGGAGGCGCGGTACATCGCCTGGATCGACGCCGACGTGATCTTCCGCCGCGATGAATGGGCCGAGCAGACGGTGCGGGCGTTGCAGCATTACGACGTGGTGCAACCTTGGTCGGACGCCTACGACCTCGGCCCGAACGATGAGCATATCGCGCACCACCGCTCCTTCTGCCGGCAGTTCTTCCATCGTCAGCCGCTGGTGCCCTCCGGCTCCGGCTTCTGGACCAGCGACGGCGGGCCGTACACCTATCCCCACACCGGCTACGCCTGGGCCATCACCCGCGACGCCTACGATCGCGTCGGCGGGTTGTTCGAGGTCGGCGGCATGGGCTCCGGCGATCACCACATGGCGCTGGCGCTGATCGGTCAGGCGGACGCGTCGATGCCCGCCGGCGCCTCCCCGGCGTACCGAGAGGAAGTCAAACGCTGGGAAGCGCGCGCTGTCCGGCACATCGCCGGCAATATCGGCTACGTCGCCGGCACCGTCGAACACCTGTTCCACGGCCGCAAATCCGATCGCGGCTACCAGTCCCGCTGGGACATGTTCGTCAACCACGCCTTCGACCCGCACGAGGACCTCAAGCGCAACAGCTTCGGCGTGTTGGAATTCGCGACCAACAAGCCTGAGTTGCGGCACGACTTCGATCTCTATCTGCATAGCCGGAACGAGGACGCGAACGCGCTGGATTGAGCGCGACGCAAGGCGTGGTTACCGCTACCACGCCATGCGTTTCCCGCTTGCCACCCACGGCGTAATCGCCTAGGTGCCACGCCTCGGTGGGGCGATGCGGCAGAGGCATCCGGCATGCTCCCCCATGCAAAACAGGGAGCAACGGAACATGAGCACGCTTATCGGGACCCGACGCCGCCATCTGCTGCAAGCCAGCGCCGCCATCGGCGGGTTGCAGCTCGCCAGCCCCTTCATCATCAAGGCCCGCGGCGAAACCCCGGTGAAGATCGGCTTCATCGACCCCATCACCGGCAGCCTGTCGGCGCTCGCGGTGACGGAAGTCGAAGGCGCCAAATGGACTGTCGAGCAGATGAACAAGAAAGGCGGCATCCTCGGCCGCCCGGTCGAACTGCTGATCGAAGACAGCGCCAACGATACCGGCACCGGCGTGCAGAAAGCCCATAAGCTGATCGAGCGCGACAACGTCGACATGATCCTGGGCGACGTGAACTCCGGCATCGCCTACGCCATCATGGGCGTCACTGCCGAGAAGAAAGTGTTCCACATCGTCCCCGGTGGGCACACCGACCCGATCACCGGCAAGGATTGCAAGTGGAACACGTTCCGCACCTGTAACACGACCGCCATGGACGCCGCCGCCATGACCAAGACGCTGGTCAGCAAGTTCGGCAAAAAATGGTTCTTCGTCACGCCCGACTACGCCTACGGCCAGACGCTGCAAGCCAATTTCGTGCGTAATCTGGAAGCGCTGGGCGGCACCTGGCAGGGCGACATGCTGCCGATCGCGAACTCCGACTTCTCCGCCACGCTGATCAAGGCAAAAGGCTACAAGCCCGACGTTCTGCTGAACCTCATGGGCGGCTCCGCCCAGATCAACTGCATGAAGCAGTTCATTCAGTTCGGTCTCAACAAGCAGATGGCGCTCGGCGGCGCCTTGTATGAGATCGAGGCCGTTCGTTCGGTGCCGAAAGAGGCGCAATCCGGCTGGTTCGCGATGGAATGGTATTGGAACCAGCCGAGCGTGCCGGCGGTCAAGACGTTCGTCGATGCGATCGCGCCGTCGCTGGGCGGCAAGATGCCGACGGCGCGGCATTGGATGGCCTATGTCTCCCTCCATGCGGCCCGTCTCGCGGCGGAAACCGCGAAATCGCTGGATGCCGTGAAAATGGCGCATGCGCTGGAAGACCTGGAGCTGCCGCCCGAAGTGTCGCTGATGCCCGGCAAAGTCCGCTACCGCGCCGGCGACCATCAGCTCATGAGCGACATCTACGTCGGTGAGATGCACCCGCCCGGCCCCGGCGGGCCGGACGATCTGTTCACGGTGGCGCAAGCGGTCACGGGCGAAGCCGCGGCCGGCCCGGCCGAGGCCACCGGCTGCAAGGTCGTCTGGCCGGCTTAATTCGTACCCGTCCACCGTGTCATCCTCGGGCTTGGCCCGAGGACCCACGCCTTTCGACGGCAAGGCATGGGTCCTCGCCCTTCGGCGAGGATGACAGGAAAAAAGCAAAGCCCCGGGCCGACGTTTCAATCTCCAGATCGGGACCACCATGGAACTCGTTGCATTCAACCTCGCCAACGGCCTTATCGTTGGCGCGTTCTACGTTCTGATGGCGCTCGGCCTGTCGCTGATCATCAACCTCAGCAATGTCGTCAATTTCGCCCACGGCAACTTCCTCGCCATCGGCGGCTACCTCGCGTTCAGCCTGACGCCCTATATCGGCTTCTGGGGCGCACTGCTGGTCTCCCCCTTGCTGACCGCCGTGTTCGGCTATTTCATCGAGCAGGTGCTGATCCGGCACGTCTACGCCCGCAACCACATCTACAGCCTGCTGCTGACCTTCGGCCTCGGCTTCATCCTACAGGACGCCTGCCGCTTTATCTGGGGTCCGAGCCCCTTGCCGCTGGGCATCCCCGACATCCTGTCGCTGCCGATCACAGAAGACCTGTTCTTCATCACCTGGTACCGCGTGTTCATGGTCGCCGTCGTCATCGTCGCCGTCTCCGGCCTGTTCGCATTCCTGCGCTACACCCGCGTCGGCATGCGCATCCGAGCGGGGACCTTGGATCTGGATACGGTGTCGGCACTGGGCGTGAACGTGGCCGCGCTGCGGTCGTATAATTTCGCCGTCGGCAGCTTCCTCGCCGGCCTCGCGGGCGTGCTCGCGGCCGGGCAGATCGGCCTGAACCCGAACATGGGCGACGACCTGATCATGCCGAGCTTCATCGCCATCATCGTGGGCGGCGTCGGCAGCCTGACCGGCACGCTGCTGGGCGGCTTGCTGATCGGCGTCGCGGCGGCGCTGACCACCGTCTTCTACCCCGCCGGCGCCGAGGCGGTGATCTACGTCATCATGGCGATCGTGCTGCTGATCCGTCCTCGCGGATTGCTTGGCGAGGAAGGAATGCTGTCATGAACGAGAATTTTCTGGTGCGCCACCGCCAACTCCTGATCGTCTGGGCGCTGCTGCTGACGGTCCCCGTCTGGCTGCCGATGCTGGGCGGCTACACCGCTTTGGCCGGCCGCGTGGTAGTGTTCGCGCTGGCTGCCATGAGCTTCAATATGCTGCTGGGCTTCACCGGCATCATGAGCTTCGGCCACGCCGCCTATTTCGGCCTGGGCGCCTACGGCTGCGGATTGTTCCTGAAGTTCGTCACGGCCTCCACCCTGCTCGGCGTGCTGGCCGGCACGCTGCTGGGCGGCATCGCCGGCACGTTGTTCGGGCTGCTGCTGGTGCGCCGTCGCGGGGTTTACTTCGCCATGGTCACCATCGCCTTCGGGCAGGTGTGCTTCTACATCGCCTATAAATGGGACGATTTCACCGGCGGCTACGACGGTCTGCGCGGCTTCTCGCGCGCGCCCATCGACTTCGGGCTGTTCAAGCTGGACCTCGCCAGCAGCAACAACGCCTTCTACTATTTTGTCGTCGCGATCTTCGGCCTGGCGGTCGGGTTACAGGCGCTGATCCTGAAATCCCCGTTCGGCCGCACCATGCTGGCCATCCGCGAAAACGAACGCCGAGCGCGGTTTCTGGGGATCCCCATCGAGAAGCATATCTGGCTGGCGTTCTCGATCTCCTGCTTCTTCACCGCGCTGGCGGGTTCGCTGTACGCGCTGCTGAACAACTTCGCCGATCCGCTGGGCCTGAACTACATCATGTCCGGCAACATCGTGATGATCACCGTCATGGGCGGCATGCGCACCTTCTGGGGTCCGCTGGTCGGCGCCGTGCTGTTCGTGGCGCTGCAGGATTACGTGTCCTCGATGACCACCAACTGGATGTTCTTCGTCGGCCTGACCTTCGTCTGCGTCGTGTTGTTCTTCCCCCGCGGCCTGATGGGCATGCTGCAGAAAAGGGCCGGCACATGAGCACCGCTCCCAAGCTCGAAGTTAAGGGCGCGACCAAGCAGTTCGGCAATCTGGTCGCCGTGTCCAACGTGTCGATGACCGTCATGCCGGGCGAGTTGCGCGCCGTCATCGGCCCCAACGGCGCCGGCAAGACGACGTTCTTCAACCTGATCACCGGCTTCTTCCCGCCGACCTCGGGCGACATCCTGCTGGACGGGCAGAACATCAACAGCGTCCCCGCCGCCGGCCGGGTGAAGCTGGGCATGGGCCGCACCTTCCAGATCACCGAGATTTTCCCCGAACTGACGGTGCGCGAAAACGCCCGTATCGCGGTGGAAACCGGCCTCGGGTTCAGTCTGCGCGGCTGGCTGACCGGCACCGACGAAAAGCGCGTGCGCGATGCGTCCGACGAAGTCATGACGATGGCGAACCTCACCGCCAAGGCCGACCGGCTGGTGGGGGAACTGTCGCACGGCGATCAGCGATCCGCCGAGATTGCCATGGCGCTGGCGCTGAAGCCCACGCTGCTGCTGCTGGACGAACCCACCGCCGGCATGGGCGATGAGGAAACCTATCAGGTCACCGGCCTGATCCGCCGCCTGCACCGCGATTCGAAATACACGATCGTGCTGATCGAGCACGACATGCGCGTGGTCTTCCACCTCGCCGACCGGATTTCCGTGTTGGCAGAAGGCAAGCTGCTGGCCGAGGGCACCCCCGCCGAGATCGCCGCGAACGAGCACGTGCAGAACGCCTATCTGGGAAAAGCCGAATGAACGCGATCGAGGTCAGCGGGCTCAATACCTTCTACGGCAAGAGCCATATCCTGCACGATGTCTCGCTGTTTGCCGCCGAGGGCAGCGTGACGACGCTTCTGGGCCGCAACGGCGCCGGCAAGTCCACCACCATGCGTTCGATCATGGGGCTGACGCCGGCACGATCCGGATCGGTGAAAGTGTTCGGCAAGGACAGCACCAAATTGGCGCCGTTTCAGGTCGCGCGCCTGGGCGTCGGCTACGTGCCCGAAGGCCGCCGCGTGTTCCCGAACCTGACGGTCGAAGACAATCTGAAAGTTCCCCAGGGCGCCACCGGCCCGTTCGACATCCCCCGCATCTACGGCCTGTTCCCCCGGCTGGAGGAGCGGAAGATGAACCTCGGTCGCCAACTGTCCGGCGGCGAGCAGGAAATGCTGTCCATCGCCCGCGCGCTGCTGCTGAACCCGAAAGTGCTGATCCTGGACGAACCGTCGCAGGGACTGGCGCCGCTGATCGTGAAGGACGTGTTCCGGATCGTGACCAGCATGAAGGCCGAGGGGATCTCGGTCCTGATCGTCGAACAGAACGTCCGCATGACGCTGGAGATTGCCGATACCGCGTACGTGCTGGACCACGGCGTCGTGGTGCATCACGGCCCGGCGGCGGCGCTGGCGGCGGATGAGGCGTTGATCCAGTCGCTGGCGGGTGCTTCGGCGGAAGAATGGGATTTGGATAAGGCCTGATCCGGCTCGTTGGCGGATCAGGGGACAAAGCGGCTCAGGCCCTGTGTCAGTAGCGCGACGTTGAAGTTGAGCAACAGCCCGATCCGGCACCCGCTGAGGCGGAGATAGGTCAGGGTTTGCGCCCTGTGGACGGGCAGGACGCGCTCGACCGCTTTGAGCTCCAGCAGCACGGACTTCCGAACGATAATATCGGCTTGGAAGCCGCGATCCATGCGCATGTCTTCGTAGAGAACGGGGAGCGGGACTTGCTGCTCGAACGCCAGGCCGGCGTGGTGGAGTTCCCAGCAGAGGCATTGCTGGTAGACCGATTCCAGCAGGCCGGGCCCGAGCTTGCGGTGGACTTTGATGGCGAGGCCGATGATGGCGTCGGTGAGGGGCGATGGGGGGAATGCTTGTCTCATGACCGCGGAGTATGGCGGGGATTGGTTAACACGGGGTTAACGGGCGGCGATTTTTTTGCGGTTGGGGCGGCATTTGGCGACGCCCCCTCCGCGTCATGCGCGGACTTGATCCGCGCACCCCAAGCGGCACGATTTCGCGATTTTGTGCCGCTTGGGGTGGCCGGATCGAGGCCGGCCATAACGGTATTTTGATTCCAGTTGTGGGTCGAAAGTTCGGACAGTTGGTATAAAGGGCGGCGCTTTTTGCGTGGATGGGTCGGTGATTCAACACTGAGATCGCTGAGTTCCTGAGGTCGCTGAGAAGGGGTTCTTTTGCGGGGTTACGCGGTGTTCTCAGCGTTGAACAGCGCGGCTTGGGGCGGCACTGGTATGGCGGGGATTGGTCAACGCGGGGCTAAGGGGCAGCGATTTTTTCATGGTTGGGCCGGTGATTCAACACTGAGATCGCTGAGTTCCTGAGGTCGCTGAGAAGGGGTTCTTTTGCGGGGTTACGCGGTGTTCTCAGCGTTGAAAAGCGCGGCTTGGGGCGGCACTGGCATGGCGGGGATTGGTCAACGCGGGGCGAACGGGCAGCGATTTTTTCGTGGTTGGGCCCGTGATTCAACACTGAGATCGCTGAGTTCCTGAGGTCGCTGAGAAGGGGTTCTTTTGCCGGGTTGAGGGCTGTCCTCAGCGTTCTCAGGAACTCAGCGATCTCAGTGTTGAAAATCGTATGCGGGGGCGGCGTTGGCGACGCCCGTTTGTATTGACAGACGATGCGCGAACACTGGCGACAAAGCCGAGGCGGGTGCCGACTTGCGTGGGTTAAGATCTATGCAAGTTTCGGGCATCATTGATTCGATTGATCTTTTACCTTGCGGACAGATCGTGCATGAACGTGGCATGATCAACGGCTATGCAAGGATATCCACGGACGGCCAGACCGTCGCGGCTCAGGTGGCGACGTTGACCGCCGCCGGAGCGGCGAAGGTGTTCCGCGAGGTGGCGAGCGAGGCGAAGACCGACCGCACCCAGCTTCGCCGTACGCTCGACCAACTCGAAGCCGAGGACGTGTTGATGGTAACGCGGCTCGACCGTTTGGCGCGTTCGACCGGTGACCTGCTGAACACACTGGCCATGATAGCCGAACGGAAGGCGGGCTTCCGATCTCTCGGCGACATATGGGCCGACACGACCACGGCGCACGGTCGGTTGATTCCGACCGTCCTCGGCGGGTTGGCGGAGTTCGAGAGGGAGTTGATCCGCGCACGGACAGTTGTGGGCCGCGCCCGTGCCAAGGCGCGGGGCAAGAGCCTCGGCCGACCGTTCAAGCTCATAGCGCACCAGAGGCAGGAGGCACTTGCGCGGCGCGAGAGCGGGGAGTTGCTCAGCGAGATCGTGCGAAGCTATAACCTCAGCAGCAGCACGATTTCGAGGCTTACAACATGACGATCTCAGACACACTGCTTATCTTCGCAACATTTTGTGGACCTATCGTTGCCGTGCAGGCGCAAAAATGGATTGAGCGTGCACGCGAGCAGCGCAACCGCAGACTTTGGATATTTCAGACGCTCATGGCGACTCGTGCAATTCGCGCCGGCTCAAATGAACACGTCCAAGCGCTCAATCTAATTGACGTATTTTTCAATGGTAAATCTGCCAAGGACAAGGCAGTCCGCAATGCTTGGTTGGTGTATCTCGATTTCTTTAGTCAGCCGCTTCCTACTAGCGAAGACCAAGCGTTAGCACATAATGAAAAGGGAGTCGATTTTCTCGTTTCACTATTGGAGGCAATCGCCAAAACCCTTGGATATGACTTCAACAAAATGCAGTTAAAAAGAGGAGGTTATTATCCACGCGGTCATGCTGATGAAAGTGCAGCCCGCACCGTCATTCGGGACTCGCTTGTGAGAGTTCTGACGGGAGCGCAGCCTGTGAATATGGCAGTGGTCAGCTTGCCGGTATCGGAGGAGGCATTGAAAAGCCAACAATTAATTCAAGAGGCGCTCTTGAAAACTCTTTCTGGTGACCAACCGTTAAAGATTAAGTCTGAGTCCTAGTGAAGGCTAGCAAACGGCGGCTGTGAAGTTCCGGCTATTTTTTGCCGCCGTTGCCAGCGTCGGGGAGTTAACATGAAGCCCCTTCTGCGGCATCGGCGTCGGTTCACGTGGCAATATCGCGCCGCTCCATCCGCGCGAGACTTTCGTGCAACTCCCGCATGATCTCATCGCCAGACACGAACAACCCGGCCTCAGCCTCGGCCTCGCTCTCCGCGAGGATCGCCGCCATCGTGTCGTCGCTGTTCCGCGGTGTATCGGTCATGGAAAGACGGTCAGCGAGATCTGCATCCCCCCTCACCCCAACAACCGCCGAGCCTCCTCGGCATCCGCGGCGATCTGCGCCTTCAACGCATCCAACCCCGGGAACTTCACCTCCGGCCGGATAAACGCATGCAAAGCCACGGTGATCTCCGTCCCGTAGATATCGCCGGAGAAGTCGAACAGATTCACCTCCAGCCGGCTTTCCGGCCCGGCGTTCACCGTCGGCCGGCGCCCGATATTGGCCACGCCCTTGTAAACCGTCCCATCCGCCGTCCGGATCGTCACCGCGTAAACGCCCCGCGCCGGCTCCAAATGCTGCCCCAGCGCCACGTTCGCCGTCGGAAAGCCGATCGTGCGCCCGAGCCGCGCGCCATGCGCGACCTCCCCCCGGATCGCCCAGGGCCGCCCCAATTCCGCCGTCGCCCGCTCGGGGTACCCGTCCTGCAACGCGCGGCGGATACGGGTGGACGACAGCGGTCCCTGCGCGTCCGCGACCGGCGGCACCAGCGTCAGCCCCATGCCCAGCGCTTGCGCCCTGGCCGCCATGAACGCGGTGCTGCCGCCGCGCCGGTGGCCGAAGGCGAAGTCCTCGCCGGATGCCAGATGCTTGGCCCCCAGCCCGCGATGCAGCACATCGGCGACGAAGAACTCCGCCGTCATCAGGCTGAATTCGTGGTTGAACGGCAGCTCGTAGAGGATTTCGACTCCCTGCGCCGCCAGCGCGTCGGCGCGTTCGGCGGATAGGGTCAGGCGGAACGGCGGGTCCTCGGGGCGGAAGATTTCGCGGGGATGCGGCTCGAACGTCAGGACGGCCAAAGGCGTGTCGGGGCGGGCGGCGTGGGCGGCGCGCAGCAAAGCGGCATGGCCACGGTGCACGCCGTCGAAATTACCCAGCGCGACGGTGGCGCCACGAGCTTCATCCGGCAGGCCTTGCCAGTGGTGATAGATGCGCATCAGCGGCTTGGTCCGATCCGGTTGCGAGTGCGGCTTTCTTGCGGGAACCCGGCCGGCAAATCAACCTTGCGCCCCATCCGCCGACCCCGCATACCGGCCCCACCATGATCCACACCGACGTCGGCACCTCGGAAGACCTGCTGCGCGAACTGTCCGCCTGGGTGCGGATGGAAACGCCGACGGACGACGCCCACGCGGTAAACCGCCTGATGGACGTGGCCGAGGCCGACCTCACGCGCGCCGGCGCCGCCATCCAGCGCATCGAAGGACGCCAAGGCTTCGGCGATAATCTCATCGCCCGAACGCCCGGCGAAGGCGCCCCGATCCTGATTGCCGGCCATCTGGACACCGTCTGGTCGCACGGCACGATCGACGGCATGCCGTATGAGGTGAACGGCGAAAAAGCCCACGGCCCCGGCATCTACGACATGAAAGCCGGCAGTTTCCTGGCCTTCCACGCGGTCCGGGCGATCCTGGCGCAGAAGATTCCCACCAAACGCCCGATCGTGCTGCTGCTGACCCCGGATGAGGAAGTCGGCAGCCCATCCTCCCGCGACATCGTGGAACGGGAGGCCGCACAAGCCGCGTTCGCGCTGATCCCCGAACCCGCCGGCCAGGGCGGCGCCTGCGTCACCGCCCGCAAAGGCGTCGGCCGCTTCACCCTGAAGGTCGAAGGCCGAGGCGCCCACGCCGGCACAGCTTTCCAGGACGGCGCCTCCGCCACCGTGGAGCTGTCGCACCAGATCCTCGCGATCCACGCCATGGTCGACTACGAATCCGGCATCACCCTGAACGCCGCGCCGATCTGGGGCGGCTCCCGGCCCAACGTCGTATCCTCCGCCGCCGGCTGCGAGATCGATTTGCGCGTCAACACCCCCGCCGAGGGCGCCCTGATGGAGCAACGCCTGCTGGCCCTGACCGCCCGCACCGCCGGTTGCCGCGTCACGGTGGAAGGCGGCATGAACCGCCCGCCGTACACCGAAAACCCCGGCATCGTGGCGCTGTACAACCACGCCCGTGGGATCGCCGACCACATCGGCATCAAACTCCCTCGCCAATCCCGCGGCGGCGGCTCCGACGGCAATTTCACCGCCGCGCTCGGCATTCCCACGCTGGACGGTCTCGGCTGCCCCGGCGCCGGGGCGCATGTGAAAACCGAGCACATTTTGTGGCGAAACCTCGCCCCCCGCGCGGCGTTTCTGGCGGGGCTGCTGGAGACGTTGGGCTAACCGTGCTGTTCAACTCTCAATTTTTCATCTGCGTCTTCTTGCCGGTCGTCCTCGGCCTGTACTACGCATTCGCCGCCAACCGGGTCGCGCGTCAAACCGTCGTGGTCTTGGCGTCGCTGGGTTTCTACGGCTGGTGGGACATCCGCTTCGTGCCGCTGCTGATGGGCCTGACGCTCGCCAACTGGCTGTTCGCCCAGTGGTTCGGCCGAACCCGAGCGTCATGGGTGCCGTTGCTCGGCGTCGCGCTGAACCTCGCGGTGCTCGGCCTGTTCAAATACGCCGACTTCCTGCGCGGCACCGCGTTCGGCTTGGCGGGCAGCGACTGGCAGCCCTGGCATCTGATCCTGCCGCTGGGGATCAGCTTCTTCGTCTTCCAGAAAATCTCCTATTTGATGGACCTGCGCCGAGGCGACCGGCACATCTACGGCTTCCTCGATTTCTGCATGTTCGTGTCGTTCTTCCCGCAGCTCATCGCCGGCCCGCTGGTGCGGCATAATGAGATCATCCACCAATTCCGCGAGGACCCGCGCGGCCCCGCCATGTGGGAGAACCTGGGGCGAGGCTTTGTGCTGTTCATCCTGGGCGTCGCCAAGAAGGTGCTGATCGCCGACACGCTGGCGCTGCTCGCCGATCCGCTGTTCTCCAAAGCCACCGGTTCGCCTTTGTCGCTGGCGGAATCCTGGACCGCCGCCGGTGCCTACACTCTGCAAATCTATTTCGACTTCTCCGGCTATTCCGACATGGCCATCGGCCTGGGGATGATGTTCGGCCTGCGCCTGCCCATCAATTTCGACGCCCCCTACCGATCCCTGTCGGTGAGGGATTTCTGGCGGCGCTGGCACATGACGCTCAGCCGCTTCCTGCGGGACTACCTCTATATCCCCCTCGGCGGCAGTCGTTGCGGCCCGATCCGTCAGGCCGTCAACGTCGTGCTGACCATGCTGCTGGGCGGCCTCTGGCACGGCGCCAACTGGACCTTCGTCGTCTGGGGCGGGCTGCACGGCGCGGCCCTGGCGGTGAACCATGTGTGGGAGCAACGCGGCCCCCGTCTGCCCAGCCCCATCGCCTGGGCGCTGACGATGGTCTTCGTCATGGCCTGCTGGGTTCTGTTTCGCGCGCCCGATTTCACCGCAGCCGGAAGCGTCCTCGCGTCGATGGCCGGAGGCCACGGCATCGGCCACATCGCCCTGGACCGCGATTCCCAACGCGCCTTGGTCCTTGGCGCGCTGATCGCCGTCGCCGGCCCGACCAGTCACGCCTTCGCGCTGACCCGCCTGCGCCCTTCTCCCTGGCTCGCGGTGCCCTCCGGCATCGGGCTGGCCTACCTCGTTTTGCTGATTGGCGGGCGGCTGCCCAATGTCTTCATCTATTTCCAGTTCTGACCCCTGGCGCCGCTTCTTCCGGCTGGCAGCCGTTACGGCCGCCGTCGGGCTGGGGCTGGTGTACGCCTTCGTCGTGCTGGTCGATCCATACGACACGCTGCCGCTGTCGCCCCCGGCGCACCGGGTCCCCGTCGCCAGCAACCAGCGCTTTTCCTACCCGACTCTGGCTCGGTCCCCCCGCTTCGACAGCGCCCTGATCGGCACATCCTCCAGCCGCCTGCTCCGCCCCGATGTCTTGAACCCGTTGTTCGGCGCGCGTTTCGTCAACCTCGCGATGAACGACGCGACGGTCTACGAGCAATCGCAAATATTCGGCGTCTTCGCCCGCGCCCATCCGGCCGCGAAGACCCTGATGGTGGGTCTGGATTACCGCTGGTGCGTGACCGGCCCCGATTTTCAGAAACTGACCTTCCGCACGTTCCCGGAGTGGATGTATCGAGACAATCTCTGGGTCGGCTACCGGGAGATGTTCAACCAATATGCCATCCAGTCCGCCGGCCAGTTGTTCGGCATTCTGATCGGGATGAAAAAGCCCGACCAGGGCCTGGATGGCTACACCAGCTTCGTCCCCCCCGACGCCACCTACGATGCCGCGCGGGCTTTGGCCCACCTGCAAGACACCGGCCAAGCGATCCCCGTGGGGGAGCGCGCCGGCCCCCCGACGAGCTGGATGTATCCGACGATGCCGGTGCTGCGGGACATGCTGCACGCGATGCCGCCGGGATCGCGTAAACTGCTGTTCTTCATCCCCTACAACCACCGCCTGCTCACGCCCGCCGGCAGCCCCGGCGCCGAAGTATGGGACGAATGCCGCCGCCGCGTGGTGGCCGAAGCCAAAGCCGTGCCCAACACGCTGGTTGTCGATTTCATGCGGCTCAGCCCGATCACCCGCCAGGATGAGAACTACTGGGACGGCATCCATTACCGCACCGGCATCGCCGACCGCCTCGCCAACGACATGGCCGCGGCCCTGCGGGGGGAGACGTCGGACGATTATCGGGTGCTGTGGCCGGAGTGAAACCTACCCGTTTACCTTTCGAATAATCTCCGCCCACTGGTCCAAAATCGGCAGGATCTTATCCGCCTTTTCCGACATCAGACTGACGGAAACCCGGTTCACGCCCAGATCGTCGTAGCGCTTGATCAAATCCGCGTCCGGCCCCTGACCGCCGATAGAGATATCCATCGCCGCCGGATCCCGCCCCGCCTCGGCCGCCAATTGCCGGAAACGCGGAATCAGCTCGATCAGCGGCGTCTTCGCGTATTCCGTCACCTGCGGCATCCAGCCGTCGCCGTAGCGGATCGCCCGCCGAGCGGAATAGGGGAAGGCGCCGCCGACCAGGATCGGCGGATGCGGTTTTTGTACCGGCTTCGGCCAGGTCATCATCGGGTCGAAGTTCACGAACTCCCCGTGATATTCCGCCTTCGACTTGGTCCAGATTTCCTTCATCGCCTCGATATTCTCGCGGGCACGCTTGTGCCGGGACGCGAATGCCGTCCCATGGTTTTCCATCTCATCCTGGTTCCAGCCATTGCCGACTCCGAAGACGAAACGACCGCCGGAGACCTGATCGATCGACGCCACCAGCTTCGCCGTCTGGATCGGATCGCGCTGCGCGATCAGGCACACACCCGTGCCGATTTTCAGTGTTTTCGTCGCCATGGCGGCCGCCGTCAGCGTCACGAACGGGTCCATCACGTCGTAGTACCGCTTCGGCAGATCGCCGCCCATGATGAACGGGGTCTTGCGGGTCAGCGGAATGTGGGAGTGTTCGGGCGCCCACACGATCTCGAACCCCCGCTCCTCCAGCGCCACGGCCAGCTCGGCCGGTCCCATGGAGTAGTCGGTAAAGAACATCGATCCGCCGAATTTCATCCTCGCCTCCCGCGATCCCACGATGCCCGAGAGTGGGACGGTTCACCCAGCCATGCAAGCACGCGCTACCACCGCAGGTTGACGCGTGCGGCGACCCGACGCATTTTGCCCGACCGCAATCTTAGGGACGTCGCAGCATGGCGCTCAGCCGCTCCACCCGGGTCAACATTCTGATTGGCAACGGGCACTTCCTGTCGCACTTCTACGTCATCTGCCTGCCGCCTTTGATCCTGGTCTGGCAGGACGCGTTCCAGGTTTCCTTCGCCCAGCTCGGGTTGACGGCCGCGATGATGTCGGGAACCACGGCGCTGCTGCAGACCCCTGTCGGCTTCCTGGTGGATCGCTACGGCGCCCGGCCCTTCCTGGTCGGCGGCACGCTGCTGATGTCGCTGTCGATCGCGGCCATGAGTCAGGCCACGGCATTCTGGCAGATACCCTTGCTCGCCGTGCTATCCGGCATGGGCAACTCGGTCGTGCATCCCGCCGACTACGCGATCCTGTCCGCCTCGGTCGATCCGAAGCAGATGGGCAAGTCCTTCGCGTTGCATACGTTCAGCGGCAACCTTGGGGGTGCCATCGCGCCGCCGATTATCGCGTTCCTGACGGTCGCCATCGGCTGGCGCAGCGCATTGCTGCTGGTCGGTCTGCTCGGCGTGCCGGTTGTCATCTCCATCCTGCTGCAAAGCAGCATCCTGAAGGATCAGGTCCGGGTGACCGCCAAGACGGGCGGTCCCACGATCCATTGGCGGGAGGCTTTGTTCAGCCGCTCCATCCTGCTGTTCTTCACCTTCTTCCTGCTGGGATCGATGGCCGGCGGCGGCGTGCAGTCCTGGCTGGTGACCATTCTGCACACGGTCAAGGGCATGGACCTGAGGACCGCGTCCACCGCGCTGACCGCCTATATGGTGGGCATGACGTCGGGCGTGCTGGTGGGCGGCTGGTTCGTGGATCGTTACCGCAAATACGTGCTGGTGTTCGCGGCGTCGCTGACCTGCATGTCGGCGGGCGTGATGCTGGCGGTGAATTGGCTGCCGCCGCTGGGTGTGGGCGTGTGGGCGCTG
>Ga0214182_1000305_pt1 | contig 21202 bp, 21 predicted proteins | sample TroBogEpilimnion_8_FD_153020 | JGI IMG/M metagenome (GOLD analysis project Ga0214182, IMG submission 153020) | Freshwater microbial communities from Trout Bog Lake, WI - 14NOV2007 epilimnion | ecosystem: Environmental > Aquatic > Freshwater > Lake > Epilimnion/Euphotic zone | place: Trout Bog... | reverse complement strand
AGCTAAGGCAGAAGCCGATGCAATCGCTAAAGCCGAAGCTGCTAAACAAGCCAAAGCTGAAGCTGCTGCTCAAGCAAAGGCCGAAGCCGCTAAAGCTAAAGCAGAAGCCGATGCAATCGCTAAAGCCGAAGCTGCTAAACAAGCCAAAGCTGAAGCTGCTGCTCAAGCAAAGGCCGAAGCCGCTAAAGCTAAAGCCGAAGCCGATGCTCTAGCTAAAGCAGAGGCTGCTAAAGCTAAGGCGGACGCTGATGCTGCAGAAGCAGCAAAAAACAGATTAGCTGCTCAGCAGTCAGAATCAGCTCAGGCAAAACTGGCCATTCAGAAAAAAGTAGAACGTAGCTGGATTCGACCTGCCACTGTTAATGACGATTTAAAATGTACGATAAAAGTTAAATTAATGTCGGATGGTACGGTAATTTCTGCAGAAGTGATCTCAAGTAGTGGTGACGAAATATTTGACCGTTCTGCTGAAAATGCAGTACAAAAAGCATCGCCTTTACCTGTCCCTAATGATAAAGAGCTATTTTCTCAAGAATTCCGGTCATTCCAATTTTTATTTAATCCAAAATAATAGTTGAATTTTAAAACAGCCACCAACTTAAAGCGCGATAGATATAGGCCAGAATAAGGCTTTTCAAACGTAAGCGAGTTGAGTGTTTCCCGCTATACCGCTCCGCCACCACGAGCTACGCTACGCTACGCTTGGCTGGTCTTATTCCAGCCTACAATTGCTGCTGTCCAACGACTATTGCTTTGAAACAACGTAGGGACAGGTCGCGATCTGTCCCGTGTGCCTAATATTAGTTATGGTTACCACGCTTAATGCTATCCCGTCTTAAGTTAGTTGCCTTTAAAACAATTATTTATGGATTCAACCCATTTGTTAATTTCAGTCATAAACCAGCACTTTTATAGGATGCAATGAAAAAAAGCGAAGTGCACCCTATAATGTCTAAACACATTTTAGTGGAAACAAACTATCCAACTTTAGTACCGACAAACCTAGATTTACCAATTCCAAGCTGAGTCCTTTATATGTGCCAAAAGTTAATTACTGGAACGACTAATTCCGCATTCGATTGATTGAATACAAAGCGACTACCAACATGGTTAAACAAGGAATAAAAGCAATTAAAGGTGGATTAAGAGCATAAATTAAACCTAAATGCCCAACGATTTTGTCAACTATATTGAAGCTCATGCCAATGATTATACCTATCATCATCCGTTCGCCTACACTGACACCCCGCTTGACACTGACAATAAATGGTGCAGATAACAATAGCATGATGAAGGTATCCAAAGGATTAACAATTCGTTCCCAAAAAGCTAATTCAAAAACATGTGTCTCCTGATGATTTTTCTTCAAAAAAACAATATAGTGGCTCAAGTCCACGAAGGTTAAATTATTTGGATTAATGGCCACACTCTTCAACAAATTAGGTGCGATTGAGGTAAGCCAAAGCACATGCTCTTTCTGGTTCGCTAAAATTTGTTGCGTTGAAATTTCAGAAGTTTTAATGTTTTTTAGATCCCATTGCTGATTTCCTAAAAAAACAGCTGATTCAGCATGTAAAGCCTGCTGTAAATGTCTCTGCTCATCTAATTCGTAAATACTAATGTCGGCTAAATTATGGCCATCAATAATCTGCCTGACATTAATAAATTTTTTGTCTTCACGTAGCCAAATACCATAATCAGAATTTAGTTGTAACGATCCATTCTGTGCGGTAAATCTTAAATTTTTAGCAATACGCTCTGTAATCGGTGCTACAAACTCACTAATTAATAAGGATATAATTACCAACACAGCACCAGCCAACATAACAGCTTTAATAATGCCAAAGATAGAAAGTCCAGCCGCTCTCATGACAATAAGCTCACGATTATTGCCCATCGCTCCAAGTATAAATAAACTACCCAAGAGAGCAGAAGCAGGTACTAATTCACAAAAAATCCCAGGGGTTGTTAAGGCTATATAGTAAAAAATCTCTTTAAGGCCATAAGTTTCACTCAAATCACCCAATTCATCACTGAAAGTAAATAAATTAAATAACGTCAATAATAATACGATTGCTACAAAAGCACCCTTAAGCACCTCTCTGACAATATAGCTGGTTAATACCTTCATTTATGCAACCCGCGCTTTTATTCTCAAAACCAACCAATACCAGCCATATAATCGAGCTAACAAAAGACTACCCACTATCAACAATAGCAAATCAACGCCCACGCCTCCAAACCAAGTCGAAATAGTGCCATTAGTCACCCAACCTTGACTGATACGAGTAAGATTTCCATAGCTAAAGTATATTAAAAATCCCACCAGCATATTTCCATAAACACCACCTCTAGGCGAAATTTGCGCCAAAGGCACGGCGACAAAACTTAACAATAAAGCACCCATTGGTATAGAAAGGCGGCGTTGAAATTCGGCAATATAAGCTTTAGTCTTATGCTGCCACAATAAATAAGTTGGAACAGTTTGTAAATTAACAGGCCTAGGAGCTGATGTTTTAGCGTCTAACCGAACAGCATATTCATCAAATTGTTCGACAACATAATCTAAAGTGCCGGGCTGACCCTTGATACGCTCTCCTTGTTCAAAGATAATATAACTCCCATCTGATGAGTCTTGCATTCTAGCGGTCTCAGCCGTAATGACACTGACAGCCTTATTATCGTGTTCTAAACTTTGAACAAAAACCTTATACATTTTTTTATCAGCATCCATCGTTTCCACGTAGAAAACCAAATCACCTTGACTGTATTCGCTAAATTTACCCGCTGCTATGCCTCTTGTTTCAGACGTCTCTTCATCATGTATGACCAACTTAAGTATTCTAGCCTCTGCCCAAGGTTCAGCGATTAATGACATACTCGCAGCCAACAAACTGACGGGGACAACCAGCATAAATACCGCTCTATAAATAACTCCAGAACCTCCACCAGCTGAAGAAACGGTCGCCATTTCATGGTCTCTGTACATTCTACCCAACACCATCAAAACAGCTAAAAATAAAGCGACAGGCAAAAACTCAGCAGCAGCAACAATCGTTTTTAACCCTAAAATACTTAGTAAGGTTTCATTAGAAACCTGACCGCTTATAGCTTGATCAAGAATACGAACAAACTGCCGACTAACGATAATTAAAACCAACACTGATAAACCAGCCAAAAAAGTCTTCAGCAAATCCTGAACTACCATTTTATCAAGGACGGTAACCCATGGTCGCATTGCCTTTTGGCGAGCTTTAGCTTCATCTTTCTTCAACGCAACCCTCCAATCATCGTATGTCGTACCCTATTAAAATTGGCATACTGCCAGCCATTCTCTACATCAATAACTCTTAATCGACTATTTCATTGAGTAACTAACATTACGCAGTAAAGTTGTTTTCTCTCGTTTGCCGCGCCGAGCACCGCAGGTTTTTTTGGGATTAGCCACAACAGGGGCGCGACATAGATGCCGCGAGTCGGTAGGAGTGCAGAAAGTTCTCTCTACCGACCCCCAACAAAACCTAGGAGCCCAGGAAGCAGCAGTCGAGCCGCCTTTTCTTTGGATACTTTCTAAAGGCTGCGCAAAAGAAAGTATCTCGCCTTCGGGTACGGTTACTCGATTAACAGATCGTCGCAATAGCGACTTCATTATTTTTTTAAACCATTAAATCACTGTGTAATATCAGTTAAGTAAAAACGTACGTTTTCAAATAATAAACAAAGTGAAGACCTAAGACATATAAGCTTGGCTTGATACTTGAAATACCTAGAAACTTTAGCTTTTATACTTAAATTGAATACAAAGCGTCCATTCGCTTATCTTTTTTTAGAAGATTGACGCTTAGGCTCAGGTTTGGTGCTATTAACAACTGGCTCTACTCTTTCCAATCCAGCAAATTCAAATAACAAATCCAATTCCTTATCAGTCAATTCATAAAAATCACGGGTTCTTAATCCATCAGGTAAGACAATTGGCCCATAACGCACACGCATTAAACGACTAACAACCACTTCTTGAGATTCCCATAAACGCCTAACCAAGCGGTTACGACCTTCATTAACAATAACGTGATACCACTTATTGGCACCTTCTCCACCAAAAAATCGTATCGCATCAAACTTAGCAATCCCATCCTCAAGCTCAACACCCTGCTTTAATTTTTCGAGTGTTGCATCTGAAACATCACCTAAAATACGTACAGCATATTCACGCTCTACTTCGGTAGAAGGATGCATTAATTGATTTGCTAACTCACCATTATTGGTGACTAACAAAAGCCCGGAGGTATTAATATCTAATCTACCCACAGAGATCCATCGGGCTGTTAATAATTCTGGTAACTGAGTAAATACTAAGGGCCTACCTTGAGGATCACGCCTTGTAACAATTTCTCCAGTAGGTTTATGATAAAGCAACACGCGTGTCGGTTGAATGGCAAATTTTTCCCAATGCACAACTCGCTCATTTAACTGAAGATGGTCGCCTTCTTTTAGCCTATCACCCAATTTAACAATATTATGATTAAGCTTAAGTCGACCCTCATCTATCCAACGCTCAATTTCTCTACGTGATCCAATGCCACCACGAGCCAGCACTTTTTGTATCCGCTCTCCGACTTCAGGCTGTGTGCGTTCATTTTTGTGAGTAGCTTTACTTATATACTCTGGCTTTGTAACAGTCTTTACTGGCTTAGCTTCAGTAGCTTTTGGTGCCTGTTTCTGTTGATTTCTTCGCTGTTGCTTTGGCGTTTTATTGGTTCTTGACGGCGAACTCGATGAATCATTAGTTGGTTTCTTGCTTTTCACTCGTTACCTGCGTAGGTTGTTGCATTTTATCTATCGGCCACTCAAGATGCTGTATCTCTTGGAGTGTCGGTAGTTCATTGATTGATGCTATATTAAAATAATCTAAAAATTGTTTGGTTGTGCCATAAAGTCCGGGTCGACCGGGTACCTCTTTATGGGCAACAACTTTTACCCATTCTCGCTCAAGTAAGGTTTGTATAATACTTGAGCTGACACTGACACCCCGTATATCTTCAATTTCACCGCGTGTTACCGGTTGTTTGTAAGCAATAATAGCGAGTGTTTCCAACAAAGCTCTGGAATATTTAGGGGGTTTTTCCTCAAATAAACGAGAAACCCAACGTGATAACTCTTGCCTAACTTGAAAACGATAACCACTTGCTACCGCCTTTAATTCTATGGGTCTAAATCGATAATCTTCAATAATAGAATCTATTGCTGACAGTATCTCAGGAAGTTCGGGCTGTTCCAGTTCTGGAAAAACCTGCTGTACTTGTTTTGCTGTCATTGGCCGTCTGGCAGCAAATAAAATAGCCTCAACGATACGTTTAGTTTTTACATTCGCTTCGGGTTGCTCAGAAACTATAGATACATTATTCAAAGGTGTCATGGTTAACTTCTTACGTCGAGATCTAATTTTTTCAGCTACCGCCTGAAGATTTTTAGCGTAGGGTCTTAGCTTAACGGGTTCAGCTTTTATTGTGATCGTTACATCTTCATCTACATTCTTAGATCGTACACGAGGCTTAGAGACCTTGGGTTTCGCTAGGGGAACTGACGGCTCGGACTCGAATTTCGCTACAGGGCTCAGATTGGATGATTTCGATAAGTCCTTCTTTTCCAAGTTCGAGGATGGCCAAAAACGAGACAACAACTCCGTGTCGACCTTCTTTTCGGACAAATAATTGCGAGAAAAGGAGGTTATTTTCTCCTTTAAGGTATTCCAAAATGGTTGCCATTCGTTCACGGACAGATAAAGCTTCTTTTGTAATTTGATGATGACTAAGTTGGGCAACCCGTTTAAAAACATCCTTAAGTGCCAGCAACATATCGTTTAACTGGACATCAGGTAAGGGTTGATCAACACCTAATAAGGACACATCGACATCAATGGCGAATATGTCTCGTTCAATTCTAGCTAATAAATCAATTTCTTCAGCCGCAGCCTTAATACATTCATACTCCTGCAAGCGACGAATCAATGTTGCTCTTGGATCCTCTTCTTCGTCATCGCCTTCAATTTGTCTAGGCAATAACATTCGAGATTTTATCTCTGCCAATAAAGCAGCCATTACCAGATATTCTGCCGCCAACTCCATATTTAATTCCCCCATTAATTTAATATAACTAATGTACTGCTGGGTAATCTGAGCAATCGGAATATTTACAATATCTAGATTTTGTCGCCTAATTAAATAAAGCAATAAATCCAAAGGGCCTTCGAATAAATCTAAAAACACCTCTAAAGCATCCGGAGGTATATATAGATCATCAGGTAATTTTTCAAAAGGCGCGCCATTAACCATTGCAAAAGGCAGCGGCATAACCTCTATTGATGCTATCGCAGTCATATCTTAGCCTTATTTATTAGATTTAAGCTTCTGTTTAATGGCTTAATAGTTACATACCCGCAATAGAGAAAAATATTTTCTGAGCAATGAACAGAGGGTATTCTAAAATGGCATTTAAAACTTTGGTATAAAGCAGCACTAATAAAATAATAAAGCCATAGCGTTCTAAGCGATTATATTGGCTAGCCCAGTAATTCGGTAAAATACCGGTCAAAATACGACTGCCATCTAAGGGTGGAATCGGTAATAAGTTAATCATAGCTAAGACTAAATTAATTGAAACTCCAGCAACACCAGTATAAATCAACGGCAATGAAACAGCTTCTGCATTAGTGCCAATAAAAATGCCTAATCTGATAATCAACGCCCACATAAAAGCCATGATTAAATTTGAAACCGGGCCAGCTAAAGCAACGATCGCCATATCTTTCAAGGGGCTTTTAAAATTTCTAGCATCCACTGGCACTGGCTTTGCCCAGCCAAAAATAAAACCGGTACCCGTCATTAATAATAATCCAGGCAAAATAATAGTCCCGAATAAATCAACATGCTTAACAGGATTCAAAGTTAATCGTCCCAACCTAGAAGCGGTATTATCGCCGTATTTTTTTGCTACCCAACCGTGCGCTACTTCATGCACCGTAATTGCAAAAATAACCGGTAATATCCATACGGCTATGCGCTGGATAACACTCAATTCGTCCATCATTTTTAATCCTCGCTTAGTTCAACATGGGGGCAAGACCCTTGCCCTGCCTAACAATCTCAGTACCATAAGTTGAAAACTCAATCATAGTTGTTACTTCATGCTCAATAATACCGGCATCTATAATTAAATCCAGCTCATGATCTAGCTTATCTCTAATTTCATAAGGATCAGTCATCGCCTCAGTGTAACCAGGTAAGGCTAAGGTGGAACTGAACAAAGCCTCACCTAACTCCTGTAATAGCAATTGGGTAACAGGATGATCAGGTATGCGTATACCTATGGTTTTTTTCTTGGGATGCTGCAATCTTCGAGGCACTTCACGCGTAGCATCTAAGATAAAGGTAAAAGCTCCCGGAGTTAAAGCCTTAATTAATCGATAGGCATCATTACTAATTTTAGTGAAGGTCGATACTTGAGTTAAATCTTTACAGACCAATGTAAAGTTATGCTTATCATCTAACTGCCTGATACGGCGAATCTTATCCATTGCCTGTTTATCGCCAACTTGGCAAGCCAAGGCATAAGATGAATCGGTAGGGTAAGCAATAACTCCACCTTTACGGATAATATCGACCGCTTGATGAATTAAACGTAATTGCGGGTTTTCGGGATGTATTTCAAAAAATTGAGCCATTATGACGTTTTCTATAACATTATTTTTTTTAATTATACCGTACATCCAGACATGCTTGCATGTATGAATACAGGCAGTTAATTTTCACAAGCTTTACGTTAAAACTTTCGTCTCTCTCAAAATTAAATTACAGTAAACTAAGTCGCTTGATTTCTATGATTTTGACAGCAACGACTCTTAAGCCAATGACAACATTATCACCATTAATAGACATAAAACCTTTCCTTGATGAAGACATAGGTACTGGCGACATTACCGCAGCAATCATTCCTGCCACAACACAAGCGATTACTGAGGTCATAACACGGGAAACAATGGTCTTGTGTGGTAAACCTTGGTTTGATGCTGTATTCCAATATTTAGATAGTAATATCAGTATCACTTGGTATGCCGATGAAGGTGACTGTCTACAAGCAGGAACTACACTTTGTAAGCTTAATGGCCCAGCCAGATCTTTATTAACAGGTGAGCGCACTGCTTTAAATTTATTACAAACCTTATCAGCAACAGCGACACAGTCCAGACTTTATGCAGATGCCGTTGCAGGAACGCATTGTAAAGTTTTAGATACCCGAAAAACCTTACCTGGCTTGAGGTTGGCTCAAAAATACGCGGTGGCTTGCGGCGGCTGTTATAACCATCGCATAGGTTTATATGATGGCGTACTGATCAAGGAAAATCATATTATCGCTGCGGGCTCTATTAGTGAAGCCATTCAACTAGCGCGCCAACTCACCTCATTAACAGTGGAAATAGAAGTAGAATCTGTACAAGAATTCCTTGAAGCCAGTGCCGCGAAACCCGATCGTATTATGCTCGACAACTTTAGTTTAGAGGCTTTGACCCAAGCTGTAGCCTTAAATGATGGCACTATAGAACTTGAAGCATCCGGCAATATTGATTTAAATAATATTCGTACCATAGCAGAAACGGGTGTTGATTTTATTTCCATAGGCGCATTAACTAAACACATCAAGGCTATTGACTTATCAATGCGTATCAATCTAATCATTTAAAGGCCTTTTATTGACTTAGTTATACAAAATACAAAACCTGCGACTACCTTGCCTTGCAATAAAATAATTCACAGACTTTTAAATTATGTCGATAAACCTTGCTATACACTGACTATTCTGTTAAAAATGCGCATTTTTTATTATCCTGTCTTTAGGAGTTAATGAATGGCCGATAATGCTACACCGAATGCCTCACCTTTCAGCTTTAAGCCTTATATAGAAGTAGAAGGCGAAGAGTATATGAATGATGTTCAAATTAAGCATTTTGAGACTATTCTGAAAAACTGGAAAAGTGAGTTAATGCACGAGGTAGACCGGACAGTGCTGCACATGCAAGATGATGCTGCTAACTTTCCTGATCCTAATGATCGCGCGACCCAAGAATCAGAATTCAGTCTTGAATTAAGAACGCGTGATCGCGAACGCCGACTGATTAAAAAAATTGATGAAGCTCTAAAAGAAATTGAATCTGGTGGCTATGGCTTTTGCGAATCGTGCGGCATAGAAATAGGCATACGTCGATTAGAAGCGCGTCCTACAGCAACATTATGTATAGATTGCAAAACTCTTGATGAAATTCGCGAAAAACAAATGGGCTAAGTCAACAATATGCTGAAAGATCGACCTTATATAGGTCGATTCGCTCCTTCCCCTACGGGTTCTTTACACCTAGGTTCCCTCTGTACAGCCCTAGTTAGCTTTATTGAAGCTCGCACACAGCTAGGCTTATGGCTACTCCGCATTGATGATCTTGATACCACTAGAAATATCAAAGGATCTGTCGACAATATTCTAAATACACTCAGTACCTTTGGTTTGCATTGGGATCACAAAGAACAATATCAAAGTCACCATATTAAAGATTACGAAGAAATTCTATTCGAATTGACAAGAAACCAACACACCTATGCTTGCACCTGCAATAGAAAATCTTTACTAGCTAAACAACCCTGTTTATGTAGAAATACTTTAAAGACTCAAAAACCATCTTCATTACGTATCAAAATTAACCCCAGCCTTATTTCTTTTCAAGATCAGCTCCAGGGCTTAAGGTCTTTTCAACTCACCCATCAAGATGACGATTTCTTATTAAAAAGAAGAGACGGTATTATTGCCTATCAATTTGCGGTGGTTATTGATGATAATCGTCAACAGGTTACTGACATTGTTAGAGGCGTTGATCTGTTAGATTCAACTCCCAGACAAATATATCTACAACAACTATTGGGATTAAGCACTCCCAACTACATGCATCTCCCCATTATTATCGATCAAGACGGCAATAAACTTAGTAAACAAAACCACGCAACAGCCGTTGATTTAAAACAACCTCAAATAGTCATCTTTAAGTTACTCAGTTTATTAAAACAAAATCCACCTAAAGAAATTTATATTGCGCCAGTAAAAGAGCAATTAGAATGGGCAATTGATAACTGGAACCCCTTGCCACTAAAAAACCTTAGCTGTATTTGTAACAATGACTAGTTTCTAAGTGAAATAATCGATAATATTAAGTTTATCAACACAAAGTAGACAATAACTCTGACTTTCCGAAGTATACTTAATGCCATTAAGTCTGCTTTAACAACTCACAGTCATAACACTCTTAAAGAAACATCACGTCATTATGCTCAATGACTATTCTTGACCATTAGTATTCAGGCAATTACCCACTATGAAGCTGACACAAATAGAATTACTTGAAATTAGCCAAGAAATCAGTAAAAGCTTCATGCCTAAGATTTCTAATGATTTACCTAAATTAACACTCATGTCCGTCGCTCCTCTGCATCTATATGCTTACTGGAATCTAGGTAGTCATAAATCCGTTCCACAGCAAAAAAATAACACTCAAGAGCTGACCTTAAGGATTTATTCAGAAGCTGATAAAAATAACTATCTTAGCAAGGGTTATGAAGAGTTCCCCATTAACCGCACTAACCCTCAACAAGATATATTTTTAGCGATGCCTTCAGACACAAACTCGTATCGAGCAAGCTTAGGCACTGATAATCATCAGGACGTTATAGCTGATTCCAATTTTGCACAACTACCCCTAGCACAAACGCCTGTATTTCAGCTTAAAGCAGATTCACCTAGCTTTACTAAACCTAGTTACAAAGAAATTAAAATCTCTGCTTATCACAACAACTCAGGACTAGGCATTAAGTGAGGGATTTAATGACGCATGGATTTCTAAGCATAATACTTCATGCCCACTTACCCTATGTGCGACACCCAGAGCATGAAAGTTTTTTGGAAGAAAACTGGTTATTTGAAGCCATTACCGAATGCTATATTCCTTTAATTGGCGTACTAGATCGACTACAAGACGATAAAGTGCCTTATCGATTGACGCTGTCGCTATCGCCGACTCTTATTTCCATGTTACGCGATGAACTATTACAAGCACGCTACCTAAAACATTGTCATCAATGCCTGGAACTGGCCGAAAAAGAAATTATTAGGACTCGTAAACAGCCTGAATTCCAAAAATTAGCACGCTTATACCGTCGGTTTTATAAGAAAACCTTAGCTATTTATCAAGATCAATACCACTGCGATTTATTGATCGCTTTTAAAAAGCATCATGCTGCCGGCACACTTGAATTAATAAGCTGCGCCGCAACACATGGCTTACTTCCGTTGCTTAATATCAGCGAAATTGCCATCCGTAATCAGATAAACATAGGCATAAAAACCTTTAAAGATAATTTAGGATTTCTTCCATCAGGATTTTGGTTACCAGAATGCGCCTACTATCCAGGTATAGAATTATTATTAGCGGAGGCAGGCATTAACTATTTTTTTGTCGATAGCCACGGCATTATGAATGCCAGCCAAACTCCACGAAATGGTGTCTATGCCCCACTAGATTGCGGAAATGGAGTGATAGCATTTGCACGAGACCCTGAATCATCCAAACAAGTCTGGAGTTCTCAGGAAGGCTATCCAGGTGATCATGATTATCGAGAATATTATAAAGACATCGGTTTCGATTTGGATCTCGACTATATCGCCCCCTATATCCTCGATGGCGACATCCGTATCAATACCGGCATTAAATACTATCGAGTCACCGGTAAAGATTTGCCTAAAGAAATCTACAGCCCCAAAAAAGCACGAGCAAAAGCACTGCAACATGCACAAAACTTTATTAATAAGCGCCAACAACAGTTTATTAATTTAAATACCACTATGGATAGGACACCCATCATCGTTGCGCCTTACGATGCAGAGCTTTTCGGTCACTGGTGGTTTGAAGGTCCTCAATGGTTAGAATGCGTATTACGCTTAGCCAGCCAACCCAGTAATGGTATTAAAACTATCAGTTGCAGCGATTACTTACTACAACAATCAGACCATCAAGTTGCTACGCCATCAGCATCAACGTGGGGTGATCAAGGTTATTTTAGTTACTGGATCAATGAAACTAATAACTGGATTTACCCTTTACTGCACAAAGCCGAAGCAGAAATGGAGCAATTAGTCTTAGATATTAAAGACTTAAGCATCAGCTCTTTACAAAAAAGGGCACTCAATCAGGCCGCTCGTAATATTTTATTAGCTCAAGCTTCTGATTGGCCCTTCATTATGAAATCAGAAACAAGCACTGACTATGCAAAAAAACGCATCACAGACCACCTTGCAAGATTTAACTACCTACATGATTCCATTCGAAAAAACAACATTGACGATCGCTATTTAACTGCCTTAGAAAGGATGGATAATATTTTCCCCACTATTAATTTCTGGGATTATTTGCCTACAGTAAAGTAGATGCCAATACTAAGGCAGTAGCTGACTCTAACATTTCATTTAATGGCTTATAATATTACATTTAAATAGCGACTATTAACGCCTTAATTTTTTGATGGCTTTAAATCTTTTTTATACACCCCTAGCGACACAGGATTAAACCCGATATGAACAACAATGTATCCTTATCCCAATTCATTCTTGAGCAACAACGTAGCTTAGAGGATGCATCAGGAACACTCAGTCTTTTATTAAAAGATATTGCAACGGCTTGTAAGAAAATATCTCACCTAGTCAATCGTGGTGAATTAATGAATGTGTTAGGTAGTGCTGAATCAGAAAACATTCATGGCGAAGTACAAAAAAAGCTAGACATTATCACCAATAACATTATGATTGACACCCTGAACTGGGGCGGTAGTTTAGCAGGCATGGCTTCTGAAGAAGATGATGAGATTATTGCTATACCTACACAATACCCCAAAGGTAAATATCTTGCTTTGTTTGACCCTCTGGACGGCTCTTCAAACATCGACGTTAATCTTGCCGTAGGAACTATATTTTCTATACTCGATAGTCATGCAGACGATGAACCCAAAACTGAAGATTTTCTCCAAAAAGGCTGTGATCAAGTCTGTGCTGGTTTCGTACTTTATGGGCCATCAACCTTGATGGTATTAACTACTGGAAATGGTGTTAATGGCTTTACGCTAGACCAGGATATAGGTGAATTTATATTGACTCACCCAAACATGAGGATACCTGAAAATAGCTCTGAGTTTGCCATTAATATGTCTAATCAACGTTTCTGGGAAGCACCCGTGCAACGTTATATTGACGAATGCTTGCAAGGTAGCGAAGGTCCTCGAGGAAAAAACTTTAATATGCGCTGGATTGCTTCATTAGTTGCTGAAGTCTATCGTATCCTAACTCGTGGAGGCGTATTTATGTATCCTTTAGATCTACGAAAACCATTAACAGAAGGTCGATTACGTATTATGTATGAAGCTAATCCGATGGCTTTTATTATTGAACAAGCAGGGGGGTCTTGCTCAACGGGTCGTGAACGTATGCTAGACATTAAACCCACCAGCATACATCAACGTGTACCAGTTATTTTAGGCTCTAAAAATGAAGTCGAGCGTATTGTGGCTTATCACCAAGAAAGCACTCATTAACGAAGCATTGCTAATTAAGAAACAAATACCATAGGGGCGTATTGCATACGACCATATATTGAACATTCAAAATTGTAGAGTGATATTCGTAATAGAGCGAATACAAAAGGGCTTATTTACCAGGGCGTATGCAATATGCCCCTACTACCCCTCTACACAATACCTAATGCATCATTCGCACGAGAAGCGTCTCTACCATTAATTGAGTGTTCGCTTAATTATTGAGTATTGCCCTTACAAACGCTTAACTGTAGGCAGTGAGGCAATAACCAAGCACATAGAAACGATATATAAACTACTAACTATTAACCTAAGGAATAATCACAAATGAATAATATTAAAATTGGTGTTATTGGCATGGGCTATGTCGGCTTACCATTAGCGGTAGAATTCGGAAAGCAGTACTTCACAATAGGTTTTGATATCAATCAACAGCGAATTGAAGAACTAAAAATAGGCAAAGATCGCACCCTAGAAATCAATGAACCTGATCTAAAAAAAGCAACTCAACTAGCTTATAGTTGTATCGCTAATGATTTAGAACCATGTAATATTTACATTGTAACCGTACCTACACCCATCAATATTTATAAACAACCTGACCTTGGTCCTCTAAAAAAAGCCAGTCGTTTGCTAGGCGGCCTGCTTAAAAAGCAGGATATTGTCATTTATGAATCGACTGTGTATCCAGGAGCAACCGAAGAAATTTGCGTTCCTATCCTAGAAGAATGCTCAGGCTTAGTATTTAACACTGATTTCTTTGTCGGCTACAGCCCAGAAAGAATTAATCCGGGTGACAAAGAGCATCGTGTTACTAATATCTTAAAAATAACCTCAGGCTCAACGATGGATACAGCAGATACCGTTGATAACTTATATAAAAGCATCATTAACGCTGGAACCTACAAAACTAGCAGTATTAAGGTTGCCGAAGCAGCCAAAGTCATTGAAAACACGCAACGTGACGTCAACATCGCCTTAATCAATGAATTGGCATTAATTTTTAATAAACTAGGTATTGATACTGAAGAAGTCTTATTAGCCGCAGGCACAAAATGGAATTTTCTACCCTTTAGGCCAGGTTTAGTAGGTGGACATTGTATTAGCGTAGATCCTTATTATTTAACTTATAAAGCCCAAGCGATAGGCTATAACCCAGAAATCATCTTAGCCGGTAGGCGTCTCAATGACAGTATGGGTAACTACATGGTCACTCAGATTATCAAGTTGATGTTAAATAAACGCATCCATATCAATGAAGCTAAAATTTTAATCATGGGCTTGGCGTTTAAAGAAAATTGCCCTGATCTTCGAAATACTCGGGTCATCGACATGATTAAAGAATTTAATAGCTTTGGAGCCAAGATCGATGTTTTTGATCCTTGGGTTGACCCCAATGAAACCCAACAAACTTATGGCTTCACGCCACTATTAGCACCTCAACTCGGTAGTTATGATGCTATTATCTTAGCAGTTAAACATCAGCAATTTATAGATATGGGGGTCGACAAAATAAAAGCTTTTGGCAAAGACTGTCATGTACTCTATGACATTAAATATATACTGCCAGCCAATCAAGTCGATGGCCGACTCTAAAATGAATCACTATGCAGAAACATTATCTCAGCTACAACAAAAACCAGAGTCTTGGCTAATTACTGGTGCCGCTGGATTTATTGGCTCAAATCTAGTCGAGCAATTATTAAAAAATAATCAAACCGTTACAGGGCTCGATAATTTTTCAACCGGACATCTAAATAATCTTGATCATATCAGAACTTCAGTGAGTTTAGAGCAATGGCAAAATTTCAAATTCATTGAAGGCGATATTAGAAACCTAAAAACTTGCCGTATGGCCTGCCAATCAGCAAGCTATGTATTGCATCAAGCAGCTCTAGGCTCCGTGCCTCGTTCTATAGCAGACCCTATTAATACCCATGACAATAATATCTCTGGTTTTTTAAATATCTTAGTAGCAGCCAGAGATGCCAAGGTTAAACGCCTAGTTTATGCCGCATCAAGCTCTACCTATGGTGATCATCCAGACTTACCTAAAGTTGAAGATAAAATAGGTTCACCGCTATCACCGTATGCGGTTACCAAATTAGTTAATGAGTTGTATGCCCAAGTATTTGCAATTAATTATGGCTTTAAGAGTATTGGACTACGATATTTCAATGTATTTGGACAAAGACAAGATCCTAATGGCGCTTATGCAGCGGTTATCCCTAAATGGGTAGACGCCATGATAACAGGCAAGCCAGTAGTCATTAATGGAGATGGTGAAAACAGTCGTGATTTTTGCTATATCGATAATGCCGTACAAGCCAATATTCTTGCTGCAACAGCTACAGAAATAGCCGCCAATCAAGTTTATAACGTAGCCGTTGGTGAGCGTACATCACTAAACCAATTGCTTGAATTAATCAGAACTAAACTAGAAGAGCAGTACCCTCAATTAATAAACTTCAAAGCTATTCATCAAGATTTTCGTGCTGGAGATATTAAACATTCACAGGCGGATATTACGAAAGCCAGAAATTTACTCGGCTATGATCCTAGCCATCGTATTAATGAAGGTCTTGATATCGCTCTGCAATGGTATGTAAAAAATCTAAAAAGCTCATAAAGTTTAGTCTCGGTGCAAATAAAGGGTGTTGTGGATGCAGAGACTGGTCGGACACCCAATATTAAATCATATATGTAAGCTGAAGATCATCCGTAGCCGCGATAAAGCAAATCGGAATCGCGGATTTAATACCCGTATTACCTCCTTTTCTGGCCAGTTTTACACCACATTTAAAATATCATCTGATAGCAGAGAGTGCTTATTCTGATACAGAACTGGCATCACTTAATATTGATGATTCACTCGGTGTTGCATTGATGAGTTGAATTCGCGTGGTTGCAAAAACATTAGATTTTCATTCAAACAGTATTTCACATAGGGCCCATAAATGCGGGGAGACGGTGAGAGCTTTTGCTGATGATATTGGCAATGAATAATCAAAAAGCTTCAAAATGTCGGGTTACGCTAACGCCAACCCGACCTACATGGCTTTGATTTTACCTGCTCAGAGTAATAATCAAGAACAATAACAAAGAATAATAAAAAGCTTGGTTTCGATCGTTTTACCTAACTATTTGCCAATACAAAAACTGGAGAATATTTTACCTAACAGGTCATCAGAACTAACGGTTCCGGTGATTTCGGCAAGGCTCATTTGAGCTTGTCTTAAGTCTTCAGCAACTAATTCGCCTGCTTGCTTATACTGCAATTGCTCTAGGGCGTTTTCTACCAATTGATGACTGCTTGTGATTGCTTCTATATGACGTCTTCTAGCTATAAAAACATCGTTGGTATTATCATTAAAGCCAACTGATTCTTTTAGATGCTGTTTTAACAAATCCATGCCCTGTCCTGTTTTAATAGACAAGTAACACTCGCTGCCATTTTTTGTTTTTATTAGCTTGGGCTCTATGCCTAATAAATCTATTTTGTTGTAGACCTTAATGAGGTCAATATTGTCAGGCAGGCTATTTAGGATTTCTTCTGAATCACTTTCTCGTGCATCAATCAGTAGCACTATTTTATCGGCTTTTAAGATTTCTTGGTGTGCACGGCGCATACCTTCTTTTTCTATTAAATTATCGCTATCTCGAAGACCTGCGGTATCGATGATATGTAATGGCATTCCATCTAGCTGTATATGCTCTCTCAGCACGTCTCTAGTCGTGCCTGCTATGTCTGTTACGATGGCCGCTTCATGTCCGGCCAGTGCATTTAGAAGACTAGATTTACCTGCATTGGGCTTGCCTACCAAAACGACTGTCATACCGTCACGCAATAAACGACCTTGTTGTGCTGTTTTTAATATCTTATCGAGGCTATGCAATAATCGAGTAATGCGTTTTTCAACAACTCCATCTGTTAAAAAATCAATTTCTTCATCGACAAAATCGATAGCGGCTTCAATATAAATACGAAGCTCTGTAAGCTCTGTCACCAATTCATTAATTTGCTCGGAAAACACTCCTTGCATAGATTTTTGTGCAGATCGTACCGATTGCTCAGTACTACTTTCAATTAAATCAGCAACGGCTTCAGCTTGGGCTAGATCGAGTTTGTTATTTAAGAAAGCGCGTTCGGTAAATTCTCCTGGATTAGCTAATCGAGCGCCTAAAGAAAGCACTCGTCTTAACAACATATCTAAGACAACTGAACCACCATGGCCTTGAAGTTCTAATATATCTTCGCCTGTATAAGAGGCAGGGGCAGGAAAGTAAAGACTGATGCCCGAATCAATGTGGTCGCCTTGTTCATCTATAAATGATGAAAACAGGGCGTGACGAGGGATAAGGGGTTTATTAAGTAGATGTTTTGCAATTTCAGTGACTAAAATGCCTGAAATTCGAATGATACCCACACCGCCATTCCCTGGCGGTGTTGCAATTGCTGCAATAGTATCTTGCGTTATAAGCACTTATGCTTCTTTTTCTATTTGCTTGGTAATATACGTTTGCTGAATAATAGATAAAGTGTTGTTGCAAACCCAGTATAAAACCAAACCTGCTGGGAAAAACAAGAAGAAAATAGTAAAGACGATAGGAAACATCTTCATTACTTTAGCTTGCAGCGGATCAATTGGTGCAGGGTTTAAACTTTGCTGAATTTTCATGCTAATACCCATGATAACGGGCAATATATAGAAAGGATCTTGTATCGATAAATCCTGAATCCAAAGCATAAAAGGCGCTTGACGAAACTCAACCGTTTCACTCAACACCCAATACAAAGCCATAAATACCGGTATTTGTATGAGTATAGGTAAACAACCCCCTAAAGGATTTACTTTTTCCTTTTTATACAAGCCCATCATTTCTGTATTGAAACGAGGCCTGTCATCTGCAAATCGCTCTTGAAGCTCTTTAAGGCGAGGTTGAATTTTACGCATTTTAGCCATTGATTTGAAACTGGCTTGCGATAACGGAAAGAACAACAATTTGATACAAAATGTTACACCCATAATAGCCAAGCCCCAATTACCAATAGCATCATGAATCAAATTCAATAAGGAATAGATAGGCTTACCAATAAAAGTTAAGACACTATAGTCAACCGTCAGCTCAAGGCCTGGTGCTATGGCTTCCATCATTGGTTGAACTTTAGGTCCAGCAAATAAACTTGAAACAAATTCTGCTTCAGTATTATTCTCAACCGTCACTGAGGGTGAATAGGTACCAATCACATAACGACCATCTTTAAGCTCTTTGGTGTAAAAATGATTTTCTTGATCAGCAGGTGGTATCCAAGCAGAAGCAAAATAATGCTGAATCATAGCCGTCCAGCCACCTTTAGTAGCCACATCTAAAGTTTCATCTGCCATGTCTTCAAAGCTTATTTTTTGATATTTATTCTTTTCAGTATAAATAACACCGCCGTTATAAGCTCTCATGCCACCAGTCAACATATTACCTTTGTCAGAAGAATCAGGCGCTCTTAATAACTGGCTATATTGCCTACCTGACCAAGCTTTACCAGAATTATTACTGACTTTTTGATCCAGTATTATTTCGTAGCTACCACGCTTTAAAGTAAATAATTTACTAATAACAAGGCCATTTTGATCTGTCCACGTTAAAGGTATAGTTAAGCTATCTTGTCCCGGCTGCAAGGTATAATGGTCTTGCTCAGCAGAGAAAACCGTATAATGATTAGGCGCTGCAGCTAAGCCAGTACCTGCAATCAAACCACTTTGCGCAACAAATAGCTTGTCTTGATTATTGTCGAACAAACGTACTGGCGTGGTATTTATTTCCGCAGGATTTAATCCGACCATTACTCGTAATTTATCGACAATGGCATTTGTTTTGTCTATTGGATAACTTAATAAATCTAAGTTAGTGACCGTGCCACCCTGTAAATCAATTTCAAGGGCCATAACATCTGTTTTAACTGTTATAGTTTTAGCAATCGGAGTAGAAGCATCAGGAATAGCGACAGCGTTATGTCCAGTACCTTCCTTTTGCAAGCTTGCATCTGTCGACGCCAGTGGCAAGTCTTCTTTAGCGGGCACAGCTGGATTTACAATTGTAGCTACTTCAGGTTTTGGACCGTAGTCTAACTCCCAAGCCTGCCACAGCATAAATACCAGCATTGCAAAAGTAACGATCAGTATAAATCTTATATTATCCATTCTTTTTACCAAATTTTTCTGGAACGTTATCAATGCCGCCTTGATGAAAAGGATGGCACTTTAATAATCTTTTTAGGGTGAGATAGGAGCCAATAATAGCACCATGAGACTGAAGTGCTTCTACGGAATAACTTGAACAGCTTGGATAAAAACGACAATTTGAGCCAAGCATGGGACTTATAAAGTATTTATAAAACTTTATAATGGCTATGAGCATGTAGCGCATCGAGATACCAACCTAAGCCAATGTTTTTCCAGTGACTTTCTTAATAAGTCGGCAGGAGCATCAATAGCCTCCTTTCGTGCCAATACAACAATATCCATCCCCCCCAAATTTTGTTGTTTTATTCTAAAGTTTTCCCTGACAGTCCGCTTAATCATATTTCTATCTACGGCTTTTTTTATATTTTTTTTAGCAATTGCCAATCCTAACCTAGGATGATCGAAATCATTCCTTGTTGCTAATAGGGTAAAATAGTTATCACTCGATTTCACAGGATTAGCAAATACATTTTTATATTCAGCTGGTTTTTTTAACCGTAACTGTGGGGGAAAGCTGAAACTGTGTTCCGTCACTCAGTGCCAACTAAACCGTTAACTCAGCGCGACCTTTTGCTCTGCGGGCATTTAAAACTTTACGACCACCTACAGTCGCCATTCTTGCACGAAAGCCATGAGTTCTAGCGCGTTTTAGTTTACTGGGTTGGTATGTTCTTTTCATAGTAATAGGACCTTAACAAATTGAGTGTTAACAAAAACACATAAAAAAGACTAGGGATGATAAAATAATACGCATTAACTGTCAATTCTGTAATGCAATATTTTATTACTGTATAGTAATAGCGTAGGCTTTTTTCATAAACATCTAATTAAAATAATACCTAATTCAATGAATTCTATTTGGGATAACTGCCTGACTAAACTTGAAAATGAAATCTCAAGTTCTGACTTTAGTACATGGATACGGCCTTTACAAGCTATTGAAGCTGACGGCAGATTAAAATTATTGGCACCTAATCGATTTGTTTTAGATTGGGTAAAGCAACATTTCTATGAAAAAATCGAAGAATCAATCCATCAGATTTCCAATGGTACAGTAGAGCTTAATCTTGAAATTGGCTCCAGAACACAGGCAGTAACTAGCCCTATCAATAGCCATAAACACGCTGAAGCAAAAAAAACCACCCCAAATTTTCTTAATAAAGCCTTTACATTCGAAAACTTTGTTGAAGGAAAATCCAATCAATTAGCGAGGGCAGCTTCTATTCAGGTCTCTGAAAACATAGGTAAAGCCTATAATCCCTTGCTTATTTATGGCAGCTCTGGCTTAGG
>Ga0214182_1000302_pt1 | contig 21330 bp, 41 predicted proteins | sample TroBogEpilimnion_8_FD_153020 | JGI IMG/M metagenome (GOLD analysis project Ga0214182, IMG submission 153020) | Freshwater microbial communities from Trout Bog Lake, WI - 14NOV2007 epilimnion | ecosystem: Environmental > Aquatic > Freshwater > Lake > Epilimnion/Euphotic zone | place: Trout Bog... | reverse complement strand
AGAGTGTTTCCAAAAACCTGTCTTGTCTAATAATGTTTCACATGAAACCTCATAAGCCATAGCAGCTTTTTCTTCTGTCTCCACACCCCATTCCATGCTTGGGTTTGAATAAGACTCACCAATTTCACCAGTAAGTCTTTCAATTGCCAGGCGAGTTTTGTATTTTTCCCTAGTAACAGACTCAGCACCACCTTTACCTTTAGCCATAACAGCATCTAGGTTAGAAGCTGATACATACCCCAGGCGAACCTTTTTCCATTCATCTGTACCCTGTTCTACATGGATAGAATCTTGAATAATCATGATTGTGCTCCAAGCAATTCAGCTTTGCGAATATCTTTGGCTTTGACCAACTCTGGCAATTCGCCTAAAGTTTTGACCGCAGCAATGTAGACCTTTTTTAAAGCATCTTCGCTTAAAGCAGACATAATTTTGTTGATATAAGGGTCAATACTGGGTGGCTCTGCGCCTGTAGTGGAATCAATGGCATCATGCTCAACAATCTCCAGGGCTGCCATCCAAAGGTATCTGCGTTGATAAGTCTCAACTGCACCAATGTTTTGCACCTCATGACAGCCTTTTAAGTTGGCTGATCCCATTGGACTTTCAATTTCTATTTTGTCACCTGAATCAATGTCAACAATAGCCATTTTTGCTTGTTCAACATTAAAACTAACAATGCCACAAAGACCATTGTTTTCAAATACTCCTAAAGCTGGAATCAAAAAGTCGGCAAGTTCAAAATAGTTGTACTTGGCAAAATCATTGCGACCCGATTTTTTTAACTTTAAAAGATGAAATTCTTTTCTAGCTTGATTTAATTTTTTGTAAATAGTACTCATGTTTATTACCTTTCTTGATGATTAATCTAAATAACCGCTTGATAAATTTTCTTCTGCATGACTAATTGCATAGTTCTCCATGTAGTCATAAGCCATTGACCACAATTTCCTACCCAAAGCCTCAAAATCAATATCCACATGAGGTTTTGATAACATTTCCTCAATGATTGCTTGATCTTCTTTTTTGGCTTCTGAAATGCCTTCTGAGAAATTTGAATACTTTTTTATGCTGTATTCATCTTCCATGAGTTCAGCAACTCGATCATTGATCTTGTCTGAATCATCATCTTCTGGTTCGTAATACCGATTATTGTTGTACATATTTATCTACCTTTCGTGAGTTGATATAAGAAGTATTACACACAACTATTACAATTGCAACAACTTTTGTGTAAAAATGCCACATGACTGAAATTACTTTGGAACTACCGCTTCCACCCACTATAAATAGCTATTGGGGATTCTCTGGTCATAGGCGATTTTTAACATTACCAGCCAGGGAGTTTAAACAGCAAGTGGCTCATATAGTGAACCAGCAAAAAATTAATTTTGAAGATCAAAAATTATCTATTGACATCACATTATTTTGGAAAGATAAAAGAATTCAAGATTTAGATAATCGCTGCAAACCTTTACTGGATTCGCTTGTCCAGGCTGGTCTAGCCAATGATGATAGTCAATTTAAAGAAATACACATCTATGAAGGTGGCATTTTAAAGGGTGGGAAAACCCTGATAAAAATATCTGTCATAGATTAAAAATTTACTGTAAACTTTTAAGACTGTCTAAATGGATTTAGGTAGCTATAGCTGGTGCTAATAAACTTTTTCGGAAAAAAGGAAAAAATGCTTGAATTTCCCCCTCAAGACAAAATTGAGGTCTATGCCAATGAAACAGGATTTATTTGTTTTAGATGTGCAGGTGATCTTGAAAATACCAAAGAACAAATAGTTTGTTTGACCATCGGTCAATTTCGATCAGTCATTAAAAATGCCGACAAACTAATTTCACAAGCAGATGAAATTAGAAAGGCAATCCAATGACATACAAAATTAAGAATTGGAATAAATTTCAACATTTCAAGGATCGTAGACCACCCTGGGTAAAACTTTATCGAGATTTGCTGGATGATTTAGAGTGGTTTGAACTTGATCCAGTATCTTCTAAAAATTTAATTAATTTATGGCTCATCGCAAGTGAATATGATGGATATTTGCCATCATTAGATATTCTATCTTTTAGATTAAGGCTTAAAAAACAAGAAGTTACAAGAATTTTATCTTGTCTTGGTCATTGGTTGGAACAAGATGATATCAAGGTGATATCAGAAGGATATCAAAGTGATAGTACAGAGACAGAGACAGAGACAGAGACAGAGACAGATATATTCGTGGACTCAAAGATTCCACCATGCCCCCACCAAGCCATTATTGATATTTATCATCAAACATTGCCAGAGTTACCAAGAGTGATTTCTTGGAATAAAACAAGGGAATCCCATTTAAAGCAACGCTGGAGAGAATTGTTTACTGAATTTGAATGCAAAAGTTCGGAAGAAGCCCTGGAATGGTTTAGGAATGATTTTTTTCAATTTATTAAAAGTTCCAAGTTTTTAACTGGGAAAACACATTCAAAGGATAGGAGACCATTTTTAGCAGATTTGGAATGGGTTATTAAACCAACCAACTTTACAAAAATCATCGAAAGGAAATACCTATGAAATCCAAATTAGTCAAATTTTCAAATCCTGAAGAATCAAACCAAGAAAGTCAGCCTTTATCCTGCGGGGCTTATGGATGCGGTCTGCCTGGCACAATTTCTGCTGGAACAAATGGAGAAAGCAAGTTTTACTGTCGTTTTCATTATGGTTTAAAACCGCATAAAAATGACCAGGTAACTGCCAGAATCCATCAAAATAGTCAATTGCTTGATCTTTTTGATATGTGTACATCCCCAGATAGGTTTTTTAAAGGAAACAATAAAACAACTTTTTTTGAGTTGGCAGATACAAAAGTATCTCAAGGTCTTTTTGACATGGGTTTGCAAGAACTACATATTCCTAAAAACTTGCTCAAAACTCGCAAAAACATCATGGCAGAACTTGATAAGCGCACTTTTGTAATTGATGAAGATGGTATGCCTATGCCTAAAGCAATGGATGTAGGCAATCATTATTTAGACAAAATTAACTACAAAGGAACAAATGTAGGATTTGACAAATGAAAGGCAACGATAAACCCTACCTAGAAAGGATTAAAACCAACCTAGGAGAGGAGTTGTTCATTTCCTATTGCAATGCCAAGGGATACAAAATAAATCGCCTAGGATTCGATGAGAGGGCTGGATATGTGGAAAATTTCTTTAATCTCAATCCATTATTAAGAAATTTGCCTGATTTTGTGGTCAATACCCCTAATGAAACTTTTGTAGTGTGTGTAAAAGGCACAGCAAACCTTAAAAAACAAGAATTTGATCTTCTTCCTTTGATGATTGAATGGTTTAGCAGCAAAAAAGCACCCTTGGTTTATGCTTTTTGTTTTGATGATCGAGAAAAACCTGCGCTTGTTTACCCAGAAAAAGTCATTGAACTATATCAAAAAGCCAAAGAAAAAAGATATGAAAGCGATGGAGTTATCTATCGAAGTCTTGCTGTTTAATGGTTTTTAGCTTATAATACTTATGTTGGATACGAAAGGTAATAAAGTGATTGAACCGATACCATTTGCAGGATTAATTGAGTTGGATGTGGGATTTATCCCTGCCAGCTTAGATCGTGCAATTGCCATAGCTGCTAGTGCTCATGCTGGTCAAGTTGACAAAGCAGGTGAGCCTTATATTTTGCATCCTTTAAGAGTAATGTTGTCTGTACCACCAGAAGCCAGGATTGCTGCGGTATTGCATGATGTTTTAGAAGATAGCGATATTAGCTCTGACGATTTATTGGCTGAAGGATTTAGCCCTGAAAATTTGGCTGTTTTAGATGCTGTCAGTCGTAGACCTGGTGAGTCATACCATTCATTTATTGTTCGATGCTCTAAAAACCCATTGGCTAGAATCGTTAAATTGGCTGATTTGCGAGATAACTGCGATATGAGTAGATTGGCAAATCCATCTTTGGCTGATTGGGCAAGATACGAAAAATATATGGAAGCAATTGTTTATTTGCGTGGCGATGAATTGTGCTAATATTTTTTGAACTATTACACAGGACAACATGATGGAAAAGAAAAGTTCAAATGCTCTGGTCAAGGTCAGGGCAGTTTTTTTATCGGAAGATATGCCATTTACTTTAGCGGTTTTGGCACAAAAAACCAATTTAAAAGCACCTGAAGTATCAATGGCTTTGTGTCATTTGAGAAAGCAACGATATGTCACTAGGCGATTAATTGCAAATCATTCTGGCAAAGGTCGTAAAAGTGTTTGGGCTTATTACTATCACCCTCTAAGGGTTAGTGTAAGTGAACTTACAGAAGCATAAACATCAATGTGCAGTAAGGCAGATGCTGATTTATCGTAGGAAATGGGGTCTTTTGAAGTTTCAGCAGTTCATTAGAAGCGAAAGAGTAATACATTTATGGCTTACTTTAGAAGCAGATTTTAAGGATCAATTTCAAAAAGGTAATAGCGGAGAACCAGGACAATGGATAGAGAAGAACTAGAAGCGAAACTTAGCGCAGCCTTACAAGATGCTCAGTATTGGCGGTCAATGTATGATAAGTTATTGCAACACATACAACACCAAAGCGAATACATTGCTCATCTTGAAAAGCAAATTTGGGGCAGCAGATGAGAAGCAACTTTATTCTGGCACATCATGTTGCCAGAAAAAATGCTATTCAAGCTATTTTAGAAGCCCCTGATGGCTATGCAGTTTCGATTAAGCCTAAGAATCGCAGCTTAGAGCAAAATGCAAAACTTCATGCGCTTATACAAGAAATAGCCCAAAAAATAGAATGGGTAGGAAAAAAACAAGAAGTAGAGACATGGAAAAGACTCCTAACAGCAGCTTGGCTCAGAGCAAGGGGAGAACCAGTAGAAATGTTACCAGCGATTGATGGACATGGTGTTGATATTGTTTTTCGCAGGACATCGGATTTAACTGTACCTGAAATGATCGAGTTGATCGAATACATCCAGGCATGGGCAGTAGAGCAAGGAATTGATGTATTATAGAATCCACGAAAGGGAAAATATGATTAAAGATAATAAAGATGGCACATTTAGCATAGTCAGACCTAAAGTCTGGGATGATGAACCAGTAGCATGGATTAACAATCACATGGATGAAGGCTGGTTATCTTGGGATAAAGATTCAACTGCGGATTCTTCAATACCACTTTATGCCCATTCCTATAAAAGACCTATCAATTCAGTATTAGTACCATGCGATAAGTTGGCAGAAATGCAAGCTGAGTTAGCAATACTAAGAAAGGCAAGTGAGAAATGAACGCTACTGAATTGGCTTTTTTGTTGGACAAATCAAGAAAAGAATCTTATACATCGGAAAATTTGGTTGGTAAAGCTGCCACCATGCTACGACAGCAACAAGCTGAAATAGAAGCGTTGAAAGACAAATTGTATTTAACCAAACAATCACTTGATATTGTTGATAGTTGGATTGGAAAGGCACAAGAGAAATGAGTGTAATTCGTGCAGAACCAGCATTTAGATGGGCAATTAAAAATGCTTACCAAGACCCATTTTATGTAAACATTGATAACTTAGGCAAAGTAGTCAAACCATCTATCAAAGTATTGCAACAAGCGTGGATAGACATTTTGACAGGTGAAGTTGAATGGAAAGACTTGGAAACTGTTGATTTAAGAAAGGCGCAAGAAAAATGAGTTATTCTTTTAATCCTGAATACATGGGTACTTTGCCCTGGGGTCAAAATCCTGTAGACTCAAAGCCTAATCAAATCTGGTTTAGCCAAAATCCAGAGGGTAGCCTTTTTTCTTGGTACATGGATCATTGGGTAGAAGTATCCCCAAGCCTAAAGGGATCAGACATGATTACTATTACACTTCCTAAAGAAATATGGAAGGCAGTAAGTAAAGCAATCAATATTGCATTAGCGATAAATGGCAAATAAAGAACAAAAAAGGATGTATGACAGAATTGCCAGATTTGGCTGCATTTTGTGTTACCACCTCGGATATGGAGAAGGCACACCAGCAGAGTTGCACCACATCCGCAGAACCAAACCTAGAGACCAAGCCCCTGTTATCCCCTTGTGTAGAGAACATCATAGAGGGAATGCAGGGATTCATGGAATGGGGAGAAAATCATTTGAAAAAATCTACCCATCGGAAGATTCGCTTTTGGACATGATTAACACCAAACTCAGTATTACTACTAACACTTTGTAATAGCTTGTGCTAATATTCCAATCGTCAGGTAGGGTGCAACTGTACTTGCATTCGCTACATCCCAAAAGATGCCTACCTGACACTAGAAATTATGGATAAACAAGTTAAATTTTCTAAAATATATGGACTCTCAGATAAAAAAACTGGAGAGATAATCTATATTGGAAAATCGGATGATCCAAAAAAAAGATTAAAACAACATATTTATGACTCAAAAAGGCGAAATACAAAATTACATCAATGGATTAGAAAAAATCCAAATTCAGTAGAATTGATTATATTAGCCTGTGCTATAAGTAATGATTGGCAATCCCTTGAAAAACAAATGATTGCTCAATATAAAGAATCTGGAAAACTTCTTAATATTGCCAAAGGCGGAAATCAACCATTTAGAGATGAAAATGATTCATTTAAAAGAAAAGTATGGATTATTAAAAATTTCATGGCTAGACTTGTCAATGAATGGAAAAATATACCAACCACCGAAAAAATTGAAGAAAGAAAAGCCATGCTTAGATATGCTGCATGGAAAAAACCAGAATTATTTGGTGAATGGAAGTATTTATGAAAGAAAAGGGCAGACCATCCACCTTTACTGAAGAAATAGCCCATGAGATTACTGAAAGATTGTCAGATGGAGAGCCATTAAGAGCAATTTGTCGATCTGAAGGAATGCCAAACTGGAGAACTGTGTATGATTGGATGGCAAAAGATAATACATTTTCCGCACACATCGCACACGCAAGGGAGATTGGCTTTGATGCAATAGCCGAAGAAGCCCTAATGATTGCTGATACTCCTTGCTATTTAGAAACAAAAGAAACCATTGAAGATCAAGGAAAACCAACAAAAGTTAAAGTCGTAGTGGCTGATGCTTTTAATCATCGTAGATTACAAGTCGATACTAGGCTAAAACTATTAGCTAAATGGTGTCCTAAAAAATATGGCGATCAAGTTCAATTTGATGTAGAAAACAATAACTGGACAGTCAATGGCATCCCTGTCAAAACAAGGTAGAGAACCCATAGAATTACCCCCTTTACACCAGGGACAACAAGAAGCCTTTGATGCTTCCACTCGATTTTTTGCTATTCGCTGCGGTAGGCGATGGGGCAAAACTGCCATGATGCAAAACATTGCTTGTGCTGGAGCAGCCCAGGGCGAAAAAATAGGATGGTTTGCACCTGACTATAAAATTCAATCTGAAGCCTTTAGGGAAATAGCCGATCTATTAGCTCCCATGATTAAGTCATCATCTAAGATTGATGGCATTATCCAGACTCATACTGGTGGGCGCATAGACTTCTGGACTTTGGAAAATGAAAGGGCTGGTCGATCCAGGAAATACCATAAAGCCTTTATTGATGAAGCAGCCTTTACCAAGCCCAATATGTCTAAAGTATGGCAAACCGCTATCAAACCAGCATTACTCGATTATCAAGGTAGTTGTATTACAGCATCAACACCCAATGGAATTGATAGCGACAACTTCTTTTGGCAGATATGCAATCAGCCTGAACATGGATTTACTGAATACCATGCTCCAACCTTTACTAATCCATTTCTACCTAAAGAGGAATTGGAAAAGCTGGAGAGAGAAAATCATCCAATGGTATTTAAGCAAGAATACCTGGCTGAATTCGTGGATTGGTCAGGTGAAGCATTCTTTAGCCTAGATAAGCTGCTGGTCGATAATAAACCTGTGGTTTACCCTAGTAAATGCGATGGTGTATATGCAGTCATTGATACTGCGGTCAAAGGCGGTAAAGAAAATGATGGTACTGCCATTGTCTATGTTGCTGTAGACCGATATACCCAAAATCCATATAACCTGATTTTATTGGATTGGGATATTGTGCAAATTGATGGCGCAATGCTAGAAAATTGGATGCCAAGTGTATTTTCCAGATTAGAAGAACTCGCTAGATTGACTAATGCAAGGCAGGGAGTTGTCGGTACATTTATTGAAGATGCTGCTGCTGGATCAATTTTGATTCAACAAGGCAGAGCAAGAGGATGGAATACTCATGCCATTGACTCAGGGTTAACCTCAGTAGGCAAGGATGAAAGAGCCATTTCTGTATCGGGTTACTTTCACCAGGGCTTAATGAAGATTAGCGATTATGCTTTTGATAAGACTATGACATTTAAAAATGCTAGTCGTAATCACCTATTAACTCAGGTAACTGGATTTAGAATTGGCGATAAAGATGCCTACAAAAGAGCAGATGACTTGCTAGATGCTTTCGTATATAGTTTAGCCATTGGTGTTGGCGATAAATATGGCTACTAAGGAATAACTATGTCTGATGTGATGGTGAATAATACTTATCTGGGTGGTGAATTAATGAACCTGCTCAGTTCTGAGAATATCCAACCAGGTTCACAGGCAGGTTATGAATTATGCAAAATCATTTGGGAATATCACCCATTAGGCGGTAAATTAGTTGAAAAGCCAGTTCGCTTGGCTCTTTCAAAACCCAGAATTATTACTGTAGATGCAGAACCAAAGGAAATGTTGGTCGAGGCATTTCAAAAAGAATGGGAAAAATTAGGTGCTACTAATCATATTCGTGATGTTATGTTTATCAATCGCACTTATGGGGCTGGTGGAATTGTTGTGGGTGCTGATAAGATTCCTACTACTGAGCCTATTGATCCTTGGCAGCTTCCTGATCTCAACATTTATTTTAATCAGTTAGACCCATTAAACATGGCTGGTTCGATTGTTACAAACCAGAACCCAAATGCGCCAGACTTTCAAAAACCTCTTGCATACACTACTGCTGCTGGTCAGCCTTATCATCCTAGCCGTAGCGTGGTGGTATTCAATGGCACTCCTATCTACTTGTCTTTCCAATCTAGTGCTTTCGGCTATACAGGTCGAAGTGTGTTTCAAAGGGCATTGTATCCATTAAAGTCTTTTGTTCAGTCGATGATTACCGATGACCTGGTGACTTTTAAATCAGGTCTGATTATTGCCAAGCAAAAACCTGCTGGGTCTATTGTCAATCGCTTAATGCAAACTGCTGCTGGTATTAAGCGCACTTATTTGCAAGAAGGCGGTACTGGCAATGTGCTATCAATTGATATTGATGAAGAAATCAACTCCATTGATTTGACCAATACTGCAACTGCAATGACAACTGCCAGAGATAATATCATTGCCAATATTGCTGCTGCTTCCGATGTCCCTGCAATGCTACTCAAAGATGAAGCATTTACTCAAGGCTTTGGTGAAGGTACTGAAGATGCAAAAGCCATTGTCCAGTACATTGATGGCATTCGAGTTGACATGGAATCTTTGTTCCGATTCTTTGACAAGATCGTAATGCACCGAGCCTGGAATAAAGAATTATTTGAATCTATTCAATCTGCCTATCCAGAGCAATATGGCAAGATGACCTATGAGCAAGCATTCTATTCATGGAAAAATGCTTTCAAACCTGAGTGGGAATCACTCATGGAAGAACCGCCAAGCGAAAAAGTCAAAGTTGATGACATTAAGCTAAAAGGTGTTACTGAAGTACTTCGTACAATGCTGCCAGTTATTGATCCACAAAATAGAGCAAATTTAATTCAATGGGCTGCTGACAATTTGAATGAAATGCCAGATATGTTCCAAAGTTCTATGCAATTGGATGCTGATGCAATCGCTGAATATGAAATTCCAGAACAAGAACTTAAAAACTTACCTAGATTGGATGCTTATTTTGCAAAGGGGGATTGGGCAAACCCCACCCCAAAAGCTGATGCTTTCATAGAACAAGACCATCCCAGGGATGCGGATGGAAAATTTACTGCTGGCGCAGGTAGTAGCGCAGCAACCACTAATATGCCTGGTGGTCGAGCACAAGCCCCATATACTGTGGCAGCTAAATCTATTCCACAACCACCAGAGCCACCAAAGGCAGCAAATAAACCTACAGCAGCAGAGCCACCTAAAGTTCCAACCGCCAAAAGCGCAAAAGAGCATTTAGAAGGAAAGTTGCAAAAGAAAGATGTAGATCGCTTACCAAAAGAAAAACGCAAAGAATTTGAAGAAATGTACCAAAGGGCTGCCCAAAACAAAAACAAGTTTGATGAGACCAATGCCCAGATCGCTAAAGAACTTGGTGGTAAAGCTGCGGTTGTGCCACTCAAGGGTTCAGAAAGAGCAGTTGATAAGATCACCAAGTCTTACAATAATGACCCATCCAAAATTAAAGATTTGCTCAGAACCACTATCGAGATTAATTCAGTAAAAGATGTGCCAAGTGCTATCGAGAAGATTAAAGCCCAATATGGTGAGCCAGCAAAATTAAGAAATCTTCTTGATCCTAATGTCGATTCATTAGCAGGGTCTGGATACCGAGACATCAATATGGTGGTTGAAGTCAATGGTTCTTATGCTGAGATTCAAGTAAATATGCCCCAGATGCTAGAAGCAAAAGAAAAAGGGCATAAGTACTATGAAGAAGTTCGTATTATTGTCGAGGATGCTGAAGTTCAAAAAAGACCATTAACTGCTGATGAGCAGGAAAAGGTTAATGCAGCCAACAATAAGATGAAAGAACTTTATGATGCTGCCTGGGAATCCATCACCAAAGCCTGAAAAGCCGATGAATTAATTGGTAGCATAAAAACACCCTTCATATTAAAGGGTTGAGGTTCTCCATTGATCCAAGCTGCAACCATTGGAATACCATCACCAGCATTGACTGATACTGGATATTCATCTTCTGCTGTTACATAGAAAATAGCCGATGGACTAATCTCATATTTGCCTATTTGCATATAGACTCCTTTCATTAAATTGTATCATACATCTATCCCTATAGGATAGAGCAAAAAGCCCACAAGGGGCTTATTTTAATAGCGATTCTTTAATAATCTTTTTGCTGCTGCCAGGCGAAGATCATCCGCTTCAGAATTAAGACCAGGCAAAATAGATAATGCTCGAATCATATTCTTTAATGCAACTTTGTCAGAATTGCCAGCAATTTTTAAATCTGCATACTTGGCTGGATTATTAACTTTTAAATCTTCATAGTAACTAGACATCACAATCCCCTTAAAATTTAGAAACTCGAAATTCATCACCACCCAAAATAATGTCAAATGAAACTGCTGCTGGTTCATCCCTAAAATAAAAATCAGCATTGACAAACAAGTTATAAACAACTCCTGGGAAACCGCCATCTGGCAGCTTGTTTGCATATCGGACACCAACTTTTTGGAAAATTCCATTAATTTTTTTGGCAACTAAAATATTCATACTGCACCCCCAACTTGGTTAAGTAAATTATTGATTTGATCCTGGACATCTGCATACTGCACTCGACCATCTACCATCTGGAGCAAATGCAATAGCAAATCTGCTTGCTCCTGGTTCAATTGAATATTCATTCTGCTGCTCCTTGGAATTGTTGGATAACTGCTCTCGCAACCGCAGCCCTGCGAACCTGACCTTTTGCAATCGCTAAAGCCAAAATTGCCTGGGCTTGCTGGAGACTAAACACTTCATAGCCATAAATAGGAAAACTCATTTCACACCCCCATGTATTGCATTTGGACAATAACTTCTGCAATCGCTTCTGCCTGGATCATCGCACCACCAGCAACCGCAATCGCATACATCTCCTGGGCTTGCTCAATACCGAAAACTGGGACACCGCAAACATAAAAAGCCATGATTAACTCCTTTATTGATGATTAACACTACATTATTAGTATCATACTTATTAAGTATAAATGCAAGTACTTTTTTAATTATTTTTAGATGTATGACAAAAATACAACACCAAAAATATTTGTTGCTTTTTTATCAAAACCTATTGACATTATCCTAAATAAGTATAAAGTAGAGGTGTAGTATCAATTAACCACGAAAGGAGCAGTTATGGATTTTCATATTTATGGTGCAAATTGTTATGAGTATTTTGTAAGCGAGGATATTCAAGAAGTCATCAAGTGGTTTGAAAAGCAAAAGGTGATGTACTCGCTTTACTATGTCCCAGTACCAGTAAGTGCGAACTATGAAATTAATTTCTATGTTCCCCAGGTTGATGGTGCTTTATTCCTTGGTTCTTTCAAAAGCAAGAAAAGGGTCTAGTGCAAGAATGCAACAGCCTTAATAAAGTTGTTGCATTTATCCTAAATAAGTATAAAATGAAAGTGTAGTAATTAATCATTGAAAGGGAGTCAAAATGAGTTATTCAGATAGATACCAGCAATATAGACAATGGTGCATTGAAAATGCCTTGCAACCAATAAATTTTATGTCTTTTTGTTCTTTAGTTCGTAGAGGTGTTTTAGAAAATCATCAAGAAGTATTGTTGGCTGCAAAATAAATTTTAAATCCACGAAAGGAAATAATTATGAAAGAAGTCGAAGTCTGGGGCGGTAAAAAAGTAATGGCATATCAAGATGCTGATCTAGTTGACAAAATGCCAATTCTTGCTGCTGCTGAACAAATCTGGTATCAAGAATGGATCAAGTCTGGTGTTGGTGATGTTGGTAGCTGCTGCGGTGGTAAAGGCATTCAGGTCTATTACATTGGCAAAGGCAAAAGAAATTACAGTCAAAAAATTGTAGTGCCTTGTAGTTTTGTCCAGGGAAATGTTGCTGCCCAGGTTTCAGTTAAGCCAGTTTTAGAATTCTTGGCAAAAAATGGAATCAATGGTTCTTATTACGATGGTTGGATGGATTAATTAAAAGCCCTTCGGGGCTTCACGAAAGGAATAAAAATGGCAATGCCCTATAAAGATTTGGTTGTGTTCGCTAGATATGTTTACAGCTTTTATGGCGATGGCGGTATTTATGACATGGGAGTTCCCTATGAAATCATTAAGCAAGCTATCCGCTTTTTGCAATCAAAGGATGGTCGCAAATATCGCTATGGTGTGCCTGTGTGTGGCGATTCTGTGGATCGGGAGCACATTCGCATGATCTTGGAAGAAGAATATGGATATTGTGAAAAAAAGCTACAAGCTGCTTGACATTATCCCTAATTAGTATATTATTAAGTTGTAGTGTTTATTAATCATCAAATAAGGAGTTAATCATGGGTTCAATTAGTAGTCATGCTGGTGCTGCCAAAATGGTTCGCCAGTTTATGAAAGCCAAAGGCATCGCTGGTCAAGTTCGCAGCAAAAGCTATAGCATGGGTAGCAGCATTCATGTGTATGTTCAGGATTTGCCCCCAGCGCAATATGCTGAGTTGAGCAGCTATGTCAGTCAGTTTGAGTATGGTCACTTCAATGGCATGGAAGATATTTATGAGATCAGCAATCGCAGGGATGACATTCCCCAAGTGAAATATGCCTTTGTTGACAATAAAATGAGTGATGCCTTGGGTGAAAAGATTTACCAGTTCATGAAAGGATATTACTCTGGCATGGAAGGTGCTCCAGATAGTTTCAAAGATGCCCATAGTTTTTACAACATGAGATTCAATGGGTATGCAAGTCACTTGGTTTACAAGTTATTTGCTGGTGGTTATATGCACAATGAATATTGGATTTCAGTTGGTGTCATTGCTCCAGAAGTAGAAGCTGCTTAATTGATGCCCCTTCGGGGGCTTTCCATGAAAGGGAATAGTATGATAGATAAATTTTTAACTTTAGAAAATGCCAAGGCTTATGCTGCAACTCAGGACAAATTGCTATTTTGCGAATATTTGACAGACTTGCCATTCCAAAGCAAAGCATTAGAAAAGTTTGAATATGAAATGTTTGTGTTTGCCCTTAATTTAGGACTTGTATCAGAAGATGACTAAAACTAGAAAAAGGGGTGGTCTTGGTACTACCCCAAAACCAGAAGAAATTATTGCAGCCAGGGCTGCATTATCTCAATCCAAAGCTGCATCTTTAATATATACTACCCAAGCAAGATGGTCAGATTATGAAACTGGCAAAAGTCGTATGCACCCTGCTGCCTGGGAACTATTTTTATTAAAGATACAGAATGACATTTTTTGAAGTTCTTACTGCTGCCATTAATGACTTTATTGAATATGGCTTTGATTCTCAAAGTCGAGTAGACAATTGGCTTAAAAAGATTAAAGAAGCAGCAGAAAAGGCTTTGATGTCAGAAGCCCAGATGCAAAAGGAAATGGAAAAGTCTTTAAATGCAGCCTTTTCTCGCCTGGTGACTAAAGGCGGTCTAGTCAATAAAGAAGTATCCAAATATGACATTGACCGATTAAAGCCAAAACTTAGGTCTGAACTAGATCGCAGAATCATGGCTTCTGCAAACTTGATTAAATACAATCGAGAACAAAGTATTACAGATGTGCTCAGAAGATTTGAAGGTTGGGCTACATCCATTCCTAAAGGCGGTTCTTTGGCTGTCGACAAAGTTAAAGAAAAACAAAATATTAAAAAGTCTTTAGCAAAAATGCCTTTTAATCAAAGGCGAGTTGTAATAGATCAAACCCATAAATTGATTTCTAACATTAATGATATTGTCGCTGTTGATAATGGCGCAATTGCTGGTAAATGGCATTCTCATTGGAAACAAATTAATTATGATTACCGCAAAGATCATAAAGAAAGGGATGAAAAGGTTTATGTCATTAGAGGTAATTGGGCAAGCGAAAAAGGATTTATTAAAGCCACTAATGGATATACTGATGACATTACCACTCCAGGTGAAGAAGTATACTGTCGCTGTTATTACAAATATATTTACAGTTTGCGAAAGATGCCTGAAGAAATGCTTACAAAAAAAGGCAAACTAGCGTTACAATCGTCAAAAATACTGTAAGGTAGTTTTATGCCATTTAAGTCGGAACAACAAAGAAAAGCTATGTATGCTGCATTGGCAGGACATAGCAACATTGGAATTCCTAAAGAAGTGGCTAAAAAATTCATCAAACACAGCGAAGATGATTCTGGTGATTTCCCAGAAAAAGCTACTCCACTCAGCACTCCAGAATTTAAAGAAGATGATGAAATCGTCATTCGTGCTGGCAAAAAAGATGAATTAAAGAAATTTCAAGGTGATTTAGCTGATGTAGCTAAAATCATCCAAGGTCTTAAAGACCAATCTCAAACAGTACCTAGATTTGGTCAAGATGCTGACCCTTGCTGGGAAGGCTATAAACAAGTTGGCATGAAAGAAAAAGATGGCAAAGAAGTACCAAATTGTGTGCCAGATGCTGCTGATCTAGTAGCTAAAACCCCAGAATTAGTTGCTCCAATTGCTAATAATGCTGGTGCAGCAGGTCGGGCTTCTGGAATCATGTTTGTTACTGGTGAAGGTCATACTTTATTAATTCGCAGAGGTTCAGGCGGTGGCGATTATCCTAATACCTGGTGTGTGCCAGGCGGTCATCAAAAAGAAGGCGAAACTTTAGAAGAAGCTGCTCGCAGAGAAACTAAAGAAGAAACTGGCATTGACTATAAGGGTAAATTAGAAGTATTACACGATGATGGTCAATTCTGCACCTACATTGCTAGAGATGTAAAAAAAGAAGAAGTCAAACTCAATTATGAGTCTACTGGCTATGATTGGTGCGATCCGCTTTGCCCACCTTTGCCATTACATCCTGGTTTAGAAGTTGCATTCAAAATTGCATCCTCTAAGACTGAGACCGATGTTGCTCAGTTAATGGCTGATAACCTTATTCCAAGTCCACAAATGTATGCCAATATCATGTTATTGGCTATCCGCATTACTGGTACTGGATTGGCTTATCGGTCAAGCATTGGCGAGAATGTCTGGAGAGACCCATCACTTTATCTAAATGATGAGTTCTTAAAAAGATGTAATGGATTAATGGTCATTATGGATCATCCAGATTCTGCGGTTCTTACTTCTAAGGAATTTAAAAATCGTGCAGTAGGAAGTATTATGCTTCCTTATATTAAAGGTGATGAAGTCTGGGGCATCGCTAAAATCTATGACCAAGATGCTGTAAATGAAATTTGTGAGGGAGAGATTTCTACCTCACCTTCAGTAGTATTTGACAATACTGCTGGAAACACTACACTAACTACTGAGAATGGCGAGCCACTCTTAATAGAAGGTGTTCCATTTCTTTTAGACCATATAGCTATCGTTACGAAAGCTAGAGGGTCTAGAGGTGTATGGGATAAGGGTGGCGATGCCACAGGAGTTCTTTTAAATAACCAAGAGGTGTCTGATATGAATGACAATACTATTGCACCAAAGGCAGATGCCCAAGGTGATAAGTTGGATGCTGTACTCGCTGTACTAGGCTTGGCTGCAAGAATGGATGCGATGGAGAAGGAATTACCTGCTCCACCATTAGTTACTGCTGCTGATAAAAAGCGCAAAGATGATGACTCAAAACATCGTAAAGACGATGATGATGAGGAAGAAGAAGAAATGGCTAAAAAAGATGATGATGATGAGTCTGAATCTGAAGCTAAAGCCTATATGATGCGTAAAGCTGACAAGAAGCGTAAAGATGCAGAAGGTTCTGATCCAAAAGAACATGGCAAAGCTGGCGAAATCAAGCCTGATGATGAAGGCATGGTTGAACATCCTGGTCACATGGAATTCAAAAAAGATGACGATGATGAGGAAGAAGAAGCAATGCGTAAAGATGAAGAAGAAGCTGCAATGTGCGATGCACAAGCTAAAGCTGATTCTGTTTATGCTTCCTTCGGTAAATCTGCTTCTCGCCCATTAAAAGGCGAAGGTCTATTGTCTTATCGCAAGCGTTTGTTGCGTGGTCTCCAAGCCTATTCTGATAGCTACAAGTCAGTAAACTTGGCTTCTATTAAAGATGCACAATTGTTAAATATTGCTGAAAAACAAATTTTCAATGATGCTTTGATGGCTGCTAAATCACCAACTATGTTCGCCCCAGATCAATTGATTGAAATTCATGAAAAAGATCGTGCTGGTCGTACAATCACGAAATTCAAAGGCGCAATGGAAGCATGGCTAGGTGACTTTAAAGTTCCTTCTATGCGAGTCAAAGAATTTCATCTTTTCAACAATAAGCGATAAGGAATAAGCCATGACCGCACAAATCTCTTTACAACCTATGGTAACAACTGTAGCTAGTGGTTTATTTAACACTAATAGCAATGGTTTTACTCAAGGTGATGCGCTAGATGATCCAGCAGTTAAGTTTGCTTTGGCATCTGGTACTTTATCAACTGCTGCAACAACTCCTTTGTGGGGTGGTGTACCTATTACTGAGTTGATCCCAACTTTGCAAAATGGTTACTATTCACAACCACAACCAGGTACTGATACATTAGGTGGAACAGTTGTTCAAGCTGGTGTTTCTTCTGCTCCTACTGGAATTGCTGTATATAACCAGGCATTTGGTGGTATTACAACTCCACAAAGCACAGCACCTTTGTTCTCACCTGGTATGTCTGTAAACTTCTACCGCTTTGGTAGTGGTGCTCGTATTCCATTGCCTTGCGATTCTTCAGTCGTAGCCTTGGATGGTTCATCCATTACTGAAACTGTATACTGGGACACTACCAATTTGTTATTGACTACAACTGCTACAAGCAATTTTGCTGTACCTTGCAAAATTCTTCGCACAAGTACTGCCAACAATAAGTTAGTATCGTATTCAAGCGGTACTGGTAATGCTAACTGGACTTCAACTGGCTTTATTGCAGTTGTTCAAATCTAACAAAGGAAAAATATTATGTCAGGTTTTGCTCCTTCATTTGTAACAGTAAATCCGCATTACATGATGCCTGAGTTGATTATGCAATACAGCTTGGCTTCAGGTGCTTTTACTACCCTTGCTACAGAAAATCCAATGCCTCGCCTTGGCGAAGCGGATTTGTATGTTTATGCTAAAAAGATTCAGTTGACAACTCAGGTTTCAGCTAATCAATCTACAGCTAATCAACTGCCTAGCGCATCTGTAATTCCTTCAATGATCTCGACTGCAACTTATCGTCTGCAAACTCGTGCTCAGTATGACAACTTCGATGAAGCTGCTACTGGCGCATGGGGCTATGCGCTGCCACAAGCAATGCGCCTGGCTGCTCGCCAAGGTATTGCTCAACAATTGCGTAATGCGCTTTTGTATGGCTACAACCCTGCAAATGGCGAAGGTCTAGTAAACACCAATGGTGCTACCCATCAAGTTTTGGGTTCAGACACTAATGGCAATACTGGCTATAGCACATGGGATAGCGGTCAACTTGCTCAATACCTATTGAACATGATTGGCAGCTTGAAAGTGTCTACTTTGCAAATCGGTCAACCTTTGCGCTTAGTTTTCCTTGCTCCACAGCGATTCATTAGCCAAATCAGCTACTCTGGTGTAGTGTCATTGACACAATTCCAGCGTATCGGTGCTGGTGTTGAAACTGCTGCTGGCTTGGTCGAAACTGTTGCTCAATGGGCAGGTGGCGATGATGTATCTTTCGCTGCTGATGACACTTTGATCGGTCAAGGTGCTGGTGGTACAGATTTGATCCTTTTAATTGCTCCAGAATTGAAGATTCCTAAAGCAAATGCTCAAATCAATACCAACATTTTTGCAACATTGACACCTAATCAGACAGCAACTTCATTGATGCTTACTGATGTGTCTGCTCCTACTGAAATCCCTACTCCTATTGCTGATGGTGGTATTACTACCCTCTACACTATGCGTAGCACTTCAGGTTGGGGTATTCGCCCAGAAGCAATCAGCCTTTTGTCTGCTGCTTACTAAGCAATCTAGCTTTAATCAAAAAGCCACCTTCGGGTGGTTTTTTGTTATAGTAATACTACTTGTGTCAAGCCGAGTGTAGATTCAATGGGGGGCAGGGAATCCTTAAAGAAGATTCCGCTTGATCTGTCCCCCACCCAAATTGGGGAATTATGATGAAACTTTATGTAGCCAATTGCAGTAAACAAGATTTCAACTTCACTTATATGTTGTTGGAAAATCCTCGCCCATTTCATCACCGCATTCGTGCAGGTGGTCAATGGGAAATTAATGGTAGTCATGATGAAATTGACCATATTATTAAGCAGCATTCTATTTATGGAATGATGGAAGCTAATAAGGTCAAAAAAGGTTTTGGTGGCATTGCTTATCGAATTGACAAGCCTATTAATGTGGAAGCTATTGAAGCTGGACTTAGTCAAAGCGAACAAGAAGCAATTGATCGTGCTCAACAAGCTAGAAATGTCACCGCAGCAGCAGCCGATCAAATCCTTTCTGCCAAGGCTCAAGAAATGGGATTGAAACAAAAATCAGGACTTGAGATAGAAGTAGTGGAAGAAAAGCGAAATGCAGGTGATAATAGCGAAAAGTTTGAACAAACTATTGAAGTCATTCGAGAAGGTGTTCAGCCGATCAAAAGTCGGGGTAGACCAAGAAAATAAGGTAGATTATGAGTGATCCCATTACATCCCCATCATTAACTGGCTTTATTGCTTGGACAAGGGCTGTAATGGGCATTCCCACTACCGCTATTGCTGATAATGATGTCGGTTATCAGTATGCTTATCAGGTCGCATTAGACCTAGTTCCGCTTGATTTTTCAGTTACTTCACCAGATATTTATACTTTAACTGTGTATAACTTAGGTGGTAGCAATTTATTACAATGGCAACAAGACTTACCAGGTCAAACTTTCTTTTCTGATGCAAGATTGGCTTATGGCATGAATAACTTTGTTGCTGGTGTTATCAGTAATGCAGGGGATGTTTCTACTAATGAATCCCTGGCAGTCGGTTTAGGATTGCAAAATCTAGATTTGATTTCTTTGCAAGCGATTAAAAATCCTTATGGCAGACAAGCGATGGCATTTATGCAATCTCTTGGAACTCTCTGGGGGCTAACTTGATTCTCCATCTTGGGGTAATTGATGTCCCAGAGCCTGAAGGGAACACCACCTATGGGGTGGCTACAGAATTAGAAGAAAAATATGAATTATTTTCAGTTTTTGCCAGAGTCTATGAGAATAAAATCGTCAATGGACTTACAGAAAGCATGGCAGGGGCTTTAGAAACTATGATGCAAGGGGGTAAGGTCAAAGACCCTTTTGCCGATGCCACAAGCGAGATTGATGGCTATTTCAAGCACTTTTTAAGTTCTCAAGAAGCAGAGCAACAAGGCATACCTGGCACTCCAACCAAAGCTGCTTTAGAAGGTAAAAGCATTCGCTTTAAGGGTAGATTGACAGCTAAAGGCTATGTTAAAGGGAAAAGGGCTGGATTTACCAGAGTTACTGGAATTCGCAGACCTTCCTTTATTGATTCTGGAGTTTTACAGGCTTCTTTTAAATCTTGGGTTGATTAATGGCAAATGTATTTGAGACTTCAGGCGCAAAGCCACAATTGGCTTCTGGATTGGCAGAAGGGGTCAATACCCTATCTGGTAATGAACAAGTAACCTTTACTTTGTATGTAAAGCTGGTTTTGCCTTTAGATGGCTATGTTTTTTGGGTTAATGCAGCCCTTTTAACTGATACTGCTATTTATAATGCAGCGCAATATGATCGGCTGCTTTATGATAATTATAAAGGTCAAGTACCAGCTAGGACAATTACTGCCCAAGGATCATTCCATTTAGCCCAAGAATTGCATCAATTGGATGATAGGACTACTAATTACAACCATATTATTTTTACTTCCCTACAGCCAATTCAGGACTTTAATTTAATTAATCCTCAATTGATCTATGTTGCCACTTATCAAAATGTGCAATTTGCTTTTAGTCGTAGGGACAATTATTACAAACAAGCTGATCTTTACCATTATCGTGGCGATGCTTTGTACTCCATCATGGATACTCAGCTTGTTGATTCAATGACCGATTTTGATAGTTCTAGTGTGATTGTGTCTAATAGCCTTCCTATCTGGCTGGCACTTAATCAATACTTTCCTTTATATCCATCTTATTTAGTGGATCAAAATTTACCGCCACCTTATGCTGCGGTAGACATTATTTCTTCTAATACCGAAGCTATTGGTCAATTTCCAATAGTAAATAACATTGTCATTAATGGTGGATCAAGCCCTAGTACTCAAACAACAATCAATCAATTAGCAAGCGATACAGTTAAAATTTCCATCTATGGAATTCGCAATAATGAGGCTTTAAACTTTGCTAATTATGTGTTTCAATACAGCATGGATACCGATAATATTGGTATTCAAAATATGCCTATAATGCAAGATGAGAAAGT
>Ga0214182_1000301_pt1 | contig 21370 bp, 20 predicted proteins | sample TroBogEpilimnion_8_FD_153020 | JGI IMG/M metagenome (GOLD analysis project Ga0214182, IMG submission 153020) | Freshwater microbial communities from Trout Bog Lake, WI - 14NOV2007 epilimnion | ecosystem: Environmental > Aquatic > Freshwater > Lake > Epilimnion/Euphotic zone | place: Trout Bog... | reverse complement strand
GTCGCTCAGGCCGAGGGCACGCAGTACATAAGACGGTTCGACCTCGGCCGAGGAACAGGCCGACCCGGTGGACACGCAGAGGTCCGGGGCGCGGGCCATCATGTCGGCGGCCGTGGCGTGCGGAAACGTCAGATTCAGGTTGCCGGGGATGCGGGCGTCCATGCTGGCGTTGACGGCGATTCCAGGGATGGCAGTGCGCAGGCGTTGCAGCAGGTCGGCGCGCAAGGCGGCGATGCGGGCGGCTTCGTCGGCCATTTCCTCGGCGGCCAAGCGGCAGGCCTCCCCCAGACCGACGATCAACGGAGTCGCCAGGGTGCCGGAGCGTAGGCCGCGTTCCTGACCGCCGCCGGAGAACAGCGGCGCGATGCGAACGCGGGGCCGGCGGCGGACGAACAGCGCACCGACGCCCTTGGGTCCGTACAGCTTGTGGCCGCTGACCGAGGCGAGATCGACTTTCCAACCGGTCAGGTCCAGCGGGATTTTGCCGGTCGCCTGCGCCAGATCGGTGTGGAAGAGCGCCCCGGCCTCCTTGGCGATGGCCGCGAGGCCGGCAATGTCCTGGATGACGCCGATTTCGTTGTTCACGGCCATGATGCTGACTAGCAGCGTCGGGACGGTCAGGGCCTCGCGCAGCGCGTCCGGGTTCAGCAGCCCGTCGGCGCCGACGGGCAGGACGACCGGTTCGAACCCTTCGTCGGCGAGGTCGGCCACCGACTCCAGCACGCACTTATGTTCAGTGGCGACGGTGACGATACGGCGGCGGTCGCTGCCCATCGCCTTGGCGTGGCGGGCGGCGCCTTTGATGGCGATGTTATTGCTTTCGGTGGCACCGGAGGTCAGCACGATCTCGCGGGTGTCGGTGCCGAGCAGAGATGCGATGTGGGCGCGGGCGGTTTCGACGGCGGCTTCGGCGGTGTGGCCCATGACGTGTTCGGCGCTGGCGGGGTTGCCGTATTCTTCCGAGAAGTACGGCAGCATTTTCGCCAGCACGCGCGGGTCGCAGCGGGTGGTGGCCTGATTGTCCAGGTAAACCGGGCGGTTCGGGCGGGAGGGCGCTTGCGTCATGGCGTTCAGTTTGGTGTCACGCCGCGCGCGAAACCAGGGGCGAGCGCAGCCGGTCGGCCATGCGCGCATAGCTGGCCGCGAAGGCGTCCACGTCGGCCTGGGTCGCGTTCCACGGCAGCGACACCCGGATCGCCTGCCCGGCCAACGCGCCGAGACCCATCGCCTGGAGCACATGGCTGGCCGCGACCTTGCCGGAGCTGCAAGCGGCCCCGGCGCTGACGGCGATACCGTCGAGGTCCAGCGCGATCACCTGCGTATCGGCCCGCGCGCCCGGCAGCGCGAGGCAGGTCGTGTTCGGCAAGCGCGGCGCATCCGCCCCGATAACCCGCGCACCGCACGCGACGGCCGCGCGTTCCGCCGCGTCGCGCAGCGCCGCCAGTGGAGCGGAATCCCCGCACGCCAGCGCGGCGGCGGCGAAACCGGCGATGGCGGTGAGCGGCGGGGTGCCGCCACGGCGGCCGCGTTCCTGGCCGCCACCGCGGATCAGCGGGGCGATGCCGGTAACCTCGGGCGCCAGCAGCAGCGCGCCCACCCCGGTCGGGCCGCCGAGCTTGTGGGACGACAGCGCGATGCTGTGCGCACCGGTGTTTAACATCGTCATGGCGGGCGAAGGCCCGCCACCCACGACTTTCCCGCTGCCAGTCGTGGGTGGCGAGCCTTCGCCCGCCATGACGACAACGAGACGCCCGGCCCCTTGAACGGCATCCACATGCAGCAGCGCGCCGTGCGACCGGCATAACGCCGCGGCCTCGGCGACCGGTTGGATCGTGCCGACCTCATTGTTGGCGAGCATCAGGCAGACCAAGGCAGGTGGACCGGTCTCAAGCATCGTGGCCAAAACGGACAGATCGATCAGTCCATCCGCCCCAACCGGCACAATCTCCGCGTTCGCCGCCGCCGCTCGGATCGCGTCATGCTCCGTCGCGCCGATCAGCACCCTGCGGCCTTGCCCCAGCGCATGCACTGCCAGCGCATCCGCTTCGGTGCCGCCAGAGGTGAACACCAGGTCGGCCGGCTGTCCCCCGAACCGAACGGCCAAAGCCTCCCGCGCATCTTCCATGATCCGGCGCGCGGCACGTCCCGCCGCGTGGACCGAGGACGGGTTGCCGGAGATATCCATCGCCGCCAGCATGGCGCGCCGCGCTTCAGGACGGAGCGGTTCGCTGGCGTTTGCATCCAGATAATGCATCGTCATTCCGCCGCTAGCGCAGCCGCTCGGCCGCGCACCCGCCCGGCTACGACATCGGCGAGGGAGATGCCCGCGAGGAACAGCTCGATCTGCCGGCCGAGTTCGAACCAAAGGTCGTGGGTCTGGCATTTCCCATTGTCGCCGCCGCCGGCCGCGGCCACGCAGCCGGCACCGGCCTCGCAGCGCGTGGCGTGGATGGGCTCGTCCACCGCGGCAACGACGGCGGCGATCGAGATGTCGTCCGGCGCCGCTACCAGCCGATAGCCGCCGCCCGGTCCGCGTGCCGATGCCACCAGCCCGGCCCGCCGCAGCTTGCCGAACAGCTGTTCCAGATAAGACAGAGATAGGCACTGGCGTTCGGCGATCTCCGCCAAACAGACCGGCCCGCATTCGCAACCCGCGGTTTCGCGGGCCGCGAGGTCCGCCATCGCCATGACGGCGTAGCGGCCGCGTGTCGTGAGTTGCATGGGGCTATGCGTCGGTCAGTGGGCGCTGCCGCGCTTGGTTTCCGGCGAGGCGCGCGACCTTGATCTCCAGCTCCGCCAGTTCGGCGCGCAGGCCCTCGATCTCGCATTGCACGGGGTCGGGGCTGCCGTCGCACGGCATGCCGTAGGGATCGAAGTTTTTGGGGTTGGGTTTGCCCCGGCGTTCGACCGGACGGGCGGGCATGCCGACGACGGTGGTGTCGGCGGGGACGGGATCGACCACCACGGCGTTCGACCCGATGCGAGCATTGTCGCCCACGGTGATGGGGCCGAGGACCTTGGCGCCGGTGCCGATGATGACGTTGTTGCCGATCGTCGGGTGGCGCTTGCCCCCCATGGTGCGGGCGACGCCCAGCGTGACCTGATGATAAATGTAGCAATCGTCTCCGATTTCAGCGGTTTCGCCGATGACGACGCCCATGCCGTGATCGATGACGAGTCTGCGCCCGATTTTCGCGGCAGGGTGGATCTCGATTCCCGTCAACCATCGAGCGATATGAGATGAGAAACGACCCATAAAGTACAGTCGTCTGTTCCATAATGCATGCGATAGTTTATGACACATGAGTGCATGCAACCCAGGATAGCAGAATACGACTTCAACATACGATCGCGCGGCGGGATCGCGCTCCCGGTAGGTTTTGATCGTCTCGCGAAGGAACATGAAAGCCATGCGACATTTCCATTATGAATGAGCGAGGCAATTGATCTATAGTTGCTTCGCCCGAGGCTGGTATGCCCATCTCGGGCCCGGCCGCCGAGCCATCGGATCGGGGGTTGGGACCACAAGACAGGAGGGAACGCGAACCCAGGAACGGTTGCACCACCGCGCGCAAGCTATAATAGCCGACCTCAACGGTCAACAATTACCGCGCGGCAGAAGGGCGACCGGATCGTGGGTCTATAAATTTCAGGGCGCGGTTATCCGCGCCCGGCTGAGTGCATCGGATCGAGGTGGCCCCTCACAGGGCCGCTTGGGGCGTTGCGTGCGTTTTTGGGGACCGGCGGGCGGGGTGGAACCAAGGGGGTTTCCATCGATGTCCCGGCGGATAAGACAGCAAACAGGTTTCGGATTGCCATGCCCGAGGTGATGTTTGCCGGTCCAGATGGCCGGCTAGAAGGTCGCTACCATCATTCCAAGGAACCAGGTGCCCCCGTGGCGCTGATCCTGCACCCGCACCCGCTGCACGGCGGGACCATGAACAACCGCATCACATACTCTATGTACCAGTCCTTCCAGAAGCTGGGCTGCTCCGTGATGCGCTTCAATTTCCGCGGGGTGGGACGCAGCCAGGGCCGCTACGATGGCGGCATTGGGGAAATCGGCGATGCCGCCGCCGCGCTGGACTGGATGCAGGCCGTCAACCCGTCGCATGGCGGGCTGTGGATCGCCGGCTATTCCTTCGGTGCCTTCATCGGCATGCAGCTGCTGATGCGCCGGCCGGAAATCTCCGGTTGGGTCAGCGTCGCACCGCCGGCCAACCACTACGATTTCGGCTTCCTCGCGCCCTGTCCATGCGGTGGGCTGATGGTGCACGGGGATAACGACGAACTCGTGCCCGAACCCGCCGTGCGTAAGCTGGTGGACAAGCTGAATACGCAGAAGAACGTCCATGTGGACTATCGCGTGTTCGAGGGCGCGGACCACGTCTTCGCCAGCCATGCCGATCAGGTCGCGGAAGCGGTCGAAGACCACTGCGGCAAGGCCATCGCGCGCCGCCAGATGGCGCTCGCGGCCGACTGAATCCGAGAAGGTGGTCTGGCCCACCCCACCCGTCATTGCGAGCGCAGCGAAGCAAGCCAGTGCCACGCACTCCTGGATTGCTTCGCTGCGCTCGCAATGACGTTTCGGGGGCGCCACCTTCGGGAAAACCGTTGTTTCCCGTTGGGCTGAAACCGCTTTAGACTCGCCGGATGCAATCCTCCGGCCCCATCGAAACCGATATCCTGCTCCTCGGCGCCGGCCACGCGCATGTGGAGGTGCTGCGGCGCTTCGCCATGAAGCCGGAACCGGGCGTGCGCTTGACCCTGGTGGGGCGGGAGCCGGAGACGCCGTATTCCGGCATGCTCCCCGGCCTGATCCGGGGCGATTACACCGTCGATCAGGCGCATATCGACCTCGCCCCGTTGGCCGCGTCGGCTGGGGCGCGTTTGATTATCGGGGAGGCTGTGGCGATCGATCTGACCGCCCGCACGGTCAGTGTGACCGGCCGTCCCGACATTCCGTTCGATCTGCTGTCCATCGATGTCGGCGGCACGCCCGCGATGCCGGACAATGGCGGCGTTCCTGTGAAGCCGATCAGCCGTTTCCTCGATCGGCTCGCGGCTTTGGAAGCGGGGTTGCCGCAGGACTCCCGCATCGCCGTTGTCGGTGGAGGCGCCGGGGGCGTCGAATTGGCCTTGGCGCTGGCCCGGCGCCTGCGGGGGCAGACACGCGTGACTTTGGTGTCCTCGACGCCCGAACCGCTCGCCAGCGCGCCCGCCCGAGCGCGGCGGTTGGCGCGGGCGGCGCTGGTGGATGGCGGGGTGGAGCTGGTGTCGGGCGTTACGGCCGGGGCGCTGCGGAATGGGGTTCTGCCGCTGTCGGATGGCACCGCGCTGGACGCGGCGGCGGCGCTTTGGGCAACCGGGGTGCGGGGGCCGGCGTTCCTCGCGGCGTCCGGTTTGGCGTGCGATGAGGCCGGCTGCGTCCGGGTGGATGCGACCCTGCGCAGTGTCAGCCACGAATTCGTCTTCGCGTCCGGCGATTGCGCGGCATTCGGGAGGCCGAAATCGGGCGTATGGGCCGTGCGCGCGGGGGCGCCGCTGGCCGATAATCTGCGCCGAGCGGCGCGGCGGCAGCCCTTGAAACCGTGGAAACCGCAGCGGGATGCGCTGGTGCTGCTGGGCCTTGGCGAGGGGCGCGCGATCGGCTGGCGGAACGGGTTCGTCGCGTCCGGCCGGAAGATGGGGCGCCTGAAGGATTGGATCGATCGGCGCTGGATGCGCATGTACAAAGAGATGCGCATGCCGGCCGATCCCACGGACCCGATGCGCTGCGGTGGCTGCGGGGCAAAGGTCGGGGCGGAGGTGTTGGCCGGCGCTTTGGCGGCCCTCCCCCGTTCCGGCCATGGCGACCTCTTCGATGCGCTGGAGGCTCGGGACGACGCGGCCGTGCTGCGTCCGCCGCCGGGTCAGTTGCTGGTGCAGTCGGTCGATCATTTCCGAGCGTTTTTGGACGATCCGTATGTGTTCGGTCAGGTGGCGGCGGCGCATGCGTTGTCGGACATCCATGCCATGGGGGCGCGTCCCTGGACGGCTCTTGCCATCGCGTCGGTGCCCTATGCCTCGGGTGCCAAAATGCGGGCCGAGTTGACGGCGATGCTGCAAGGGGCGACCGCCGTTTTGCATGCCGACGGGTGTGCGCTGGTGGGGGGCCACAGCGCCGAGGCGGCGGAGGCGGCGTTGGGATTCGCGGTCACCGGCACGGTGGACTCCGGGAAGGTGCTGCGCAAATCGGGCCTGCGTGCCGGCGATTATCTGCTGCTGACCAAACCGCTCGGCACGGGCGTGGTTTTGGCCGGGCATATGCGCGGGTTGGCGCGAGCGTCGTGGCTACAGGCCACCATCGCGTCCATGTGCGTCAGCAACGCCGCCGCCGCGCGGGTGTTTCTGGCGCATCGCGCGACGGCCTGCACCGATGTGACCGGATTCGGGCTGGCGGGGCATTTGAAGGAGATGCTGACCGCGTCCGGCATGGCGGCCGCGATTTGGCCGGACCGGGCGCCGGTGCTGCCGGGGGCGCTGGAACTGGCCGGGCGCGGGATCGAAAGCACGCTCGCCCCGGATAATCGCCGAGCACTGCCGGGGATGGATGCGGAGGTTCGCACGGCGCTGCTGATCGATCCGCAGACCTCCGGCGGGCTGCTGGCCGGCGTGGCGCCGTCGCGGGCGGAGGCGTGTCTGGACGCGCTGCTGGCGGAGGGGATGGATGCCGCGATCATAGGCGTGGTGGAGGCTCCGGTGCCGGAGGGGGTGCTTATCCGAATGGTGCGGGACTGAACCCGCCGCTTTCCTCCAGCGCCTTGACGATCTCTCGCAGCCCCCGATGGCGGATCTTGTCCCGCCTGACAACGATGCCGCGTCCCCGGAACAGCGGGGGAGTCAGATGCCGAGCAAGGATGGCAGGTTGGCGAATGTCGGGTTGCACGGCCATGGCGGGCAGGACGGCGAGGAATTCCTCCTCCAGCACCGGGGTGACGTCGAACATGCGGCCGGCGACCGGCAAGGTGACGAAGCCGAGGTCCAGGACATTGTCCTCGATCCCTTTCAGGATATCGTTCGTGTTGCCGATGCGCACCATGATGTCCAACCCCGGCAGGCGCTGCCGCAGCCGCTGCAACACGCTCGGCAGCAAATAGATGCAAAACGTCGCGCCGGTGCCCAGGCGGACCCGGCCGGTCAGCCCGTCCGAATGCCGCTGCATGCTGTCGGTCAGCGCAGACAGCTGATCCTCGATTCGGCGGGTGTGATCCAGCAGCTCCGTCCCCGCCGCGGTGGGGGTGGCGCGGCGGCCGACACGCTCGATCAATCGGACTTTCAGGCGGTGTTCGAGTTGGCGGATTTGTAAGCTGACGGCCGGCTGCGACAGGCCCAGCACATCGGCGGCGGCGGAAAAGCCACCAAGCTCCGCGACCAAAGCGAATGTGTGCAGGTGATCGAGATTGAGGCCGCGCATCCCAAAGTTTTCCTTATGTATCGCATGAGACACCGCAGCTTTTACAATGCGGGCAAAGCGGCGATTGTCGCAATCGTTCAGATCGAGAAGGACGCCATGACCGCCCCTGTTATCCGCGACGCTTCACCGGCCGATATGGAAGCCGTGCAAAGCATTTACGCCTTTCACGTGCTGCACGGGACCGCCTCGTTCGAGGTGGAGCCGCCGACGGCGGCAGAAATGTCGCGACGCCGGGAGGCGGTATTGGCCGCCGGACTACCTTATCTGGTTGCGTTATTGGATGGTGCGGTCGTGGGCTACAGCTACGCGACCGCCTACCGGCCCCGGCCCGCATATCGGCACACCATCGAGAACTCCGTCTATGTTCGGGACGGGTTGTTCGGGTGCGGTGTCGGCTCCGCCCTGATGACCGAGCTGCTGGCGCGCTGCGAGGATGGACCATGGCGGCAGATGATCGCGGCAATCGGCGACAGCGCGAACGCGGCCTCGATCGCGCTGCACCGGCGTATGGGGTTCGAGCCGGCCGGCGTGCTGCGGGATGTCGGGTTCAAGCACGGGCGGTGGTTGGATTCGGTGTTGATGCAGCGGCCGCTGGGTGCTGGCAGTGGGAGCCTGCCGGCGTAGCTGGCCGTGTCGAATCCCGTCGCGCTGGGTCCTTTACCCCTGCTATCGTGATCCCGCGATAATGGAGAATGTATCTCATGACGCAATCGGTCGTGGTATTTTTCGACCTCGGGGACACGTTGGTTTCCGCCGATGTCTCGCCGACCGGCGCGTTTCTTGGCGTCACGGTATTCCCGTTCGTGCTGGAAGCCATGGACAGATTGAAACAACTGGCCGTCGAACCCGCTACGATCCGGTTCGGTGCGATTTCGAACACCACGCCAGAAATCGTGGATACGCTGCGCACGTGCTTGCAGCAGAACGGGCTGCTCGACCGGTTCGACCCCGATCTGGTGCTGTTCAGTTCGGTCGAGGGGGTGAATAAATCGCAGACGGAGATTTTCGGACGCGCGGCGCAACGTGCGAACATGCCGCCGGCGTGCTGCCTGTTCGTCGGCGAAGACGCGGCGGAACGAGACGTCGCCGCGCAGGCCCAGTTCCAAACTTCCTTTCATATCCTGCATGCGTTTCACATCGTTCAGAGAATGCTCGACGGCGGATAAGGGCGCCTTGGTAAACGGGGCTGGGCTTGGTAGGAGTTCGGGTCACGATACCGATCAAGGACCCTGCCCATGACACGCCAGTACCGCATCGCCTCCATCCCGGCCGACGGGATCGGTCCCGAAGTTATCAGCGCGGGCCTGGAAGTGCTGGAAGCGGTGGCGGCGAAGGACGGTGGGTTCAAGCTGATCGTCGATCACTACGACTGGGGCTCCAACTGGTACCGCAAGCACGGGGAATTCATGCCGGCCGACGGTCTGGCGTGGCTGCGCACGGCGGACGCGATCTATTTCGGCGCCGTCGGCGACCCCAACATTCCCGATCACGTGTCGCTCTGGGGCCTGCGCCTACAGATCTGCCAGGGGCTGGATCAGTATGCCAACGTCCGCCCGACACGGATTCTGCCGGGCGTGACGTCTCCTTTGCGAAACGCCGGCCCCGGCGATCTGGACTGGGTGATCGTGCGCGAAAACTCCGAGGGCGAGTATGCCGGCCAAGGCGGCCGCACCCATCGCGGCATGCCCGAGGAAGTTGCCACCGAAGTCGCCATTTTCACCCGCCGCGGGGTCGAGCGCATCATGCGCTTTGCCTTCGATATCGCGCGGTCTCGCCCGCGCAAGCATCTGACCGTGGTCACGAAATCCAACGCGCAACGCCACGGTATGGTGTTCTGGGATGAGATCGCCGGTTTGGTGTCTCGCGACTACCAGGATGTGACCTGGGACAAGGAATTGGTCGACGCCATGACGATGCGCATGGTGCTGAAGCCGCGCTCGATCGACACGGTGGTCGCGACCAACCTGCACGCCGACATCCTCTCCGACCTCGCCGCGGCGCTGGCCGGTTCGCTCGGCATCGCGCCGACGGGGAATGTCGATCCGGAACGGCGCAGCCCGTCGATGTTCGAACCGATCCACGGGTCTGCGTTCGATATCACCGGTAAAGGCATCGCCAACCCGGTCGCCAGCTTCTGGACGGCGGCGATGATGCTGGAACATCTGTGCGAGAAACCCGCCGCCGATCTGCTGATGAAAGCGGTGGAGCAGGTGTGCGCCGCGGGGATTTTGTCGCCCGATCTGGGCGGCAAGGCGACGACGAAGGAAGTGACGCGCGCGGTGGTCGAGGCTGTCCGGGGGCTGAACGGGTAGATGGGTTGTTCCGCCGAGGCCGGGACCGAAAGTCTGGACGGTCGGGGCTAGGTACCGAGCACGGATTTTCGGTCAGGCTCCGGCTTATCGCCGTTGGCGGCGTTGACAGCGGCGCCATCGAATCGCTGCCTCGGCCGGAGTTCCAATATCCGGGACTCGAAAAAATGCCAGGACAGGAGCGATAGAACGATCGGAACAACCGCGGTACCTACCGTAACCGTCCAGAGACCGTAGGCTATATACCCGATCCCCGCCAACATAACCGTCAGGTCCATTAAATAGAGCCCGTATGCAATATCGCTGATCTTTCGGACAATATTTGTTAACAAGCCGTCCGGACGCGTCCACGCCGCGGCACCGACAATGCAAAGCACGAACCCCACGTCGAGGGCATTGAAAAGAAATGTCCGGCGGACATGCGCCGAAACGATCGCCGTCCCGGTCGCCAAGCTCGCCCATCCCACGACAACCAGGCAAATTCCGATAGCGCCGCAAACCCGTGGATGCAGGAATAGCCGTGGACAGGCTGACCTCAGCCATGCCAATCCGACCCCATAGGCAATTGAATCCAGTCTCAACAGCGCGATTTTCGCGGCGCCGGTGTCCCAGTCGGCGGTATCGGGCACCTGCCAGCGCAGCAATGGCGGCAGGACAATAAAGATGGCCAGAGGGATCAGAATCGCCTTCGTACTCCGCATCGCGATCCCGAACAGGATGGCGCCGGTTCCGAACAAAAGATAAAACCACTCCTCCACCGCGAGGGACCAGGAGACAGCGAACCAGTTCGAATTCGGCATTGGCCAAGCCAAATTCTGCATGAATACCAAATAGCGGAAAAAATGGCTGGCAAAACCATCTGACGGCGGCGTTACGATCAACGAAACGAACAGCCAGACGATATAAAGCGGCAATGTCCGCATCCATCGACGCACCAGAAAAATGCGCAAATTCGCGAACGATGGCGCCCTTTGGACGACATCGATCAAAAGCCGGCCGATCAGAAATCCGCTAAGCACGAAAAACAGGTCCACGCCCAGCGTCCCGAGAACCGCGATCGAATAACGCGGCGTGTACCCGTGCCACGCAGGCACGAAAACGCCATAGTGGGAGATCAAGACAAGAGCGATGGCGGACGCTCGCACGGCATCCAGTCCAAATACCCGCGTTTGCCCAGACGGACGATTGCGATCCCGGGTCACGACCGAGCCGCGAAGGGCGTCGCGGGCTTTCCCAAGCGCCGGGACAGACCGAACACCGAACGGATTTTCCCTATCGGCACACCGCGGCACAGCGCGAAGGTCTCCAGCATCGCAAGCCAATTCCTACAAAAAGATGAGCCTCTAGGATGATTTTTCGCCGAAGGAGTCAAGTCCTGCGATTGCGCCGATTCGCAAGACACCGATCCTTCGGTCATGCGGAGCCGCTGCGTCTGGAGGCGTTTCCGTCAGGACCCTCCCCTCACCCGCTTGCGTCCAAAGCCCCCTGCAACATGTAAGCCGCCGCCGACCGGTCCACCGCTTCGGCCCGCTTTTTCCGCGTCAGGTCCAATTCACCGACCAGGAACCGGTTCACCGCCGCGCTGGACAGACGTTCGTCCTGCATCGCCGCCGGAAGGTCAGTGGCCTCCGACAGCGCCAGGGTCCAATCGCGCGCGGCCTGGGCCGCCGGCCCGGCCGTGCCGTCCATGGACAGCGGCAGCCCGACCACCAGCCCGCCCGCGCCCTCCTTCCGAGCAATGGCTAGGATTTCAGCGGCGTTCGCTTTCAGCTTCGCGCGTTTCAGCGACCCGTAGGGCGTGGCGATCGTCAGCAGCACGTCCGACAGCGCGACCCCGATGGTCTTGCTGCCGGGATCGAGGCCGATCAGCCGCTGCTCGCGGCCGAGTTGCTGGCGAAGGTCTGTCAGGTTGAAGAGTGGCATGGCCATCGTTATGGTCCGCGCCTTCCCTCAAGCCAAGGCACACCGAACCCCATGTCGCTCGACACCGCGACCATCCGCCGTATCGCCTCCCTCGCGCGCATTACCGTGGCCGAGGATCAGCTCGAACCGCTGGCGCTCGAACTCAATTCCATTCTGGGGTGGATCGAGCGATTGAACGAAGTGAATGTCGACGGGGTGGAACCGCTGACCGGCGGTGCCCAGATGGCGATGAAGATGCGCGACGACGTGGTGACCGACGGCGGCTACCCCGAGAAGATTTTGGCCAACGCGCCGGATCGGGCCGGGCAGTTTTTCGCGGTGCCGAAGGTGGTTGAATAATGCTGACCGATCTGACCATCGCCGAGGCGCGCGAGAAGCTGCGCGCCCGCGAATTCTCCGCCGTCGATCTGACGATGGCGCATCTGCATGCGATCGAGGCGCTGAATCCGCGTTTGAACGCGTTCATTACCGTCAGCCATTCGCAGGCTGTCGATCAGGCGCGTCAGGCCGATGCCGCGTTGGCGCGTGGGGATGCGCGGGCGCTGACCGGCATTCCGCTGGCGATCAAGGATTTGTTCTGCACGGTGGGTGTGCGGACGACGGCGGCCAGCGAAATCCTGCGCCCCTTCGTGCCGCCCTACGAAAGCACCGTGACCGCGCAATTGCTGCGGGATGGTGCGGTGTTCCTGGGCAAGACGAACCTGGATGAGTTCGCGATGGGCTCATCCAACATGACCTCGGCCTATGGGCCGGTGGAGAATCCCTGGAAGCGGCTGCAGGACGAGGATGCGGTGCTGGTCCCCGGCGGGTCCTCCGGCGGGTCGGCGGCGGCGGTCGCGGCGCGCCTGTCGATGGGCGCGACTGGGACGGATACCGGCGGCTCGATCCGCCAGCCGGCGTCATTCTGCGGGTTGGTCGGGGTGAAGCCGAGTTACGGACGGTGTTCCCGCTGGGGCGTGGTGGCGTTCGCATCGTCGCTGGATCATCCCGGCCCGTTCGCGCGGACCGTCCAGGATGGCGCGATCCTGCTGGGGTCGATGGCGGGGCACGACCCCAAGGATTCCACCAGCGCGGATGTGCCGGTACCGGATTATGAGGCCGCTTGCCGTCGCGGGGTGAAGGGGCTGCGGATCGGGGTGCCACGCGAGTATCGTTCGGACGGGATGCCGGCGGAGATCGAGGCGTTGTGGCAGAAGGGCCTGGGCTGGCTGCGCGACGCGGGGGCGGAGATCGTCGATGTGTCTTTGCCGCACACCAAGTACGGGCTGGCGACGTACTACATCGTGGCGCCGGCGGAGGCTTCCTCGAATCTCGCCCGATACGATGGCGTGCGGTACGGGGCGCGTCAGGACGGGGCGGAACTCTCGGATATGTATGGCAACACACGAGCAGCGGGGTTCGGCGCGGAGGTGCGGCGGCGGATTCTGATCGGGACCTATGTGCTGTCGGCCGGGTATTACGATGCCTATTATCTGCGGGCGCAGAAGGTGCGGGCGCTGATTTTGAAGGACTTCAACGACGCGTTCCAGCAGGTGGACGCGCTGGTGACGCCGACGGCGCCGAGCGCGGCATTCGCGCAGGGGGAGAAGATGGACGATCCGATTCAGATGTATCTGAACGATCTGTTCACTGTGGGCGCCAATCTGGCGGGCGTGCCGGCAATTTCCATCCCGGCGGGGCTGGATGCGAACGGGTTGCCGTTGGGGCTGCAAATCATCGGCAAGCCGTTCGACGAGGAAACCGTGTTCGCGGTGGCGGCGGAGATGGAGCGCGCGGCCGGGTTCACGGCTTTGCCGCAGCTGCGTGCGGGGGGCTGATCGTGTTGTTGGTTTTTACGCGGATGGGCGCTGATGGGCACAGATGGTCGGAGCGCTATCGATCTGCGCCCATCAGCGCCCATCTGCGTAAAAATTTCCCTTTTTGGGACGTGGTACAGGCGGTACGGATATGAGCACTTACGCGATCGAAGGCAGCACCGGGCTATGGGAAGTGGTCGTGGGCCTGGAAGTCCACGCCCAGGTCATCAGCCAATCCAAACTGTTCAGCGGCTCCGCCACCGCGTTCGGTGCCGAACCGAATTCTCAGGTCAGTTTCGTGGACGCGGGTTTCCCGGGCATGCTGCCGGTGATCAATCGCGAATGCGTGGCGCAGGCGGTGCGGACCGGGCTCGGGCTGAACGCCGTGATCCACAAGGTCAGCCGGTTCGACCGCAAGAACTATTTCTACGCGGACATGCCGCAGGGCTATCAGATCAGCCAGTACGAACACCCCGTCGTCGGCACCGGCGTGGTGGAGGTCGAACTGTCCGACGGCTCCACCAAGGAAATCGGCGTGACGCGGCTGCATCTGGAACAGGACGCCGGCAAGTCGCTGCACGACCAGCACGCGACCAAGACCTTCGTCGATCTCAACCGTTCCGGCGTGGCGCTGATGGAGATCGTGTCGGAACCCGATATCCGCTCCCCCGAGGAAGCCGGCGCCTATCTGCGGAAATTGCGCTCGATCCTGCGGTATCTGGGTACCTGCGACGGCAACATGGAGGAAGGCTCCATGCGCGCCGATGTGAACGTTTCCGTGCGCAAGGCAGGGGAAGCGTATCGCACGCGCTGCGAGATCAAGAACGTCAACTCCGTCCGTTTCGTCATGCAGGCCATCGAGGCGGAAGCGGCGCGTCAGGTCGAAGTGTGGGAAAGCGGCGGGACGGTGAAGCAGGAAACCCGCCTGTTCGATGCCAATCGCGGCGTGACCCGTTCGATGCGGTCGAAGGAAGACGCGCACGACTACCGCTATTTCCCCGATCCCGATCTGCTTCCGCTGGTGCTGGAAGACGATTGGATCGCGGCGTTGAAGGCGTCTTTGCCGGAACTGCCGGACGCCAAACGCGCGCGCTTCCGTTCCGAATACGGGCTGACGGCGTACGATGCCGCGGTGCTGGTGGCGGAAAAGGCGACGGCGGATTTCTTCGAAACAGTGGCGAAGGGGCGCGACGCGAAGATCGCGGCCAACTGGATCACAGGGGATTTCTTCGCCGCGCTGAACCGGCTGGGCGCGACCATCGAAACGTCTCCGGTCTCGGCCGCCGGTTTGGGCGCCCTGCTGGACCTGATGGCCGACGGCACGATCAACGGCCGCATCGCCAAGGACGTGTTCGAGGCGATGGTCGAAACCGGCAAAGCCCCGGCCGCCATCGTCGAGGAGAAGGGCCTGAAGCAGGTCACCGATACCGGCGCGATCGACGCGGCGGTGGATAAGATCCTCGCGGACAACCCGGACAAGGTCGCCGAATACCGGTCGGGCAAGGACAAACTGTTCGGATTCTTCGTCGGTCAGACGATGAAGGCGATGGCCGGCAAGGGCAATCCGGCGTTGATCAATGAGACATTGAAGCGCCGGTTGGCTTAATCCCGCCGGTCCCGCGACAGCGGAACGCCCAGCACGCGCGGCAGTGCGGGCGGCGCATATCGGGCTGGACGAATACACGCATAAGTAGTATAACAAAAATATGCTACCCACGGTAGCAGGAGGCAACAGTGCGTTCACGAGTTCTGGCAATCCTGGCGGCGATCACGGTGGCACTTGTGCCAGCAATTTCGCACGCCCAAAAACAAGGCGGCATCCTCCGCGTGCAACACCGCGACAGCCCCGGCAGCCTGTCCATCCATGAGGAAGGCACAATCTCCACCGTCCTGCCGGCCATGGGTATCTTCAACAACCTGGTCGTTTACGATCAGCACCAGGCCAAAAACACCCTGGAAACCGTTGTTCCAGACCTCGCCACCGCCTGGCGTTGGAGCGCCGATTACAAAACCCTGACCTTCGAACTTCGCGAAGGCGTGAAGTGGCACGACGGCAAACCGTTCTCCAGCGAGGACGTGAAATGCACGTTCGAGATGCTGAACGGCACGTCCAAGGAAAAGTTCAAGGTCAACAACCGTTCCGGCTGGTATTTCAACCTGGAAAGCGTTTCCACCGACGGACCGAACAAGGCCGTGTTCCACATGAAGCGCCCCCAGCCGGCGTTTCTGGCGATGCTGGCTTCGGGCTTTACGCCCGTCTACCCCTGCCATGTTTCCCCGCGCGATATGCGCATTCATCCGATCGGCACCGGCCCGTTCAAGTTCGTCGAGTTCAAAGCCAATGAATCGATGAAGGTCGCGCGCAACCCCGACTACTGGAAGCCCGGTCGTCCGTATCTGGATGGCATCGAATATACCATCATCCCCAACCGTTCCACCGCCGTGCTCAGTTTCATCGCCGGCAAATTCGACATGACCTTCCCGTACGAGGTCACGCTGCCCCTGATGCGCGACATCAAGTCGCAAATGCCGGAAGCGGTCTGCGATTTCGCCAGCGAGAACGTCGCCGCCAATATCGTCATGAATTACGCGCCCCCGTTCGACAACGTCGAGATTCGCAAGGCCGTGGTGATGGCGATGGACCGGCAGGCCTATATCGATATCCTGGCCGAAGGTCAGGCGCAGACCGGCGGTGCGATGATGCCGGCCCCCGACGGTGCCTGGGGTCTGCCCGCCGATAAAGTACGCGACCTGCCCGGATTCGATCCCGACGTCGCCAAAAGCCGAGCGGCGGCGCGGGAGATCATGAAGGCGCACGGGTATGGACCGGATAAGCACCTGACGTTCAAACTCTCCACCCGCAACCTTCCCTCCTACCGCGACGCCTCGGTCATTCTGCTCGGGCAATTGAAGGAAATCTGGATGGATGGGGAGCTGGAGCCGATCGAAACCGCGATCTGGGTGCCGAAACTGATCCGCCGGGAATACCAGATGGGCCTGAGCCTCGTCGGCAACGGCGTCGACGATCCCGATCAGCAGTTTTACGAGAACTACGTCTGCGGCTCCCGCACCTATATGGGCTACTGCGACAAGGCACTCGATGCGCTGGTGGACCAGCAATCCGCCGAACCGGATCAGAAGAAACGCCAGGAGATCGTCTGGCAGATCGACCGCAAACTGCAACAGGATGCGGTGCGGCCGATGCTCTATTACCTCCGCGGCGCCACCTGTAGGCGGCCGGAGGTCAAAGGCGTGACCGTCATGGTCAACAGCATCTTCAACGGCTGGCGGATGGAGGATGTTTGGCTGGACCGCTAGCCCCCCTCCAAGGACCCGAAATGACCCAAACGTTGCGCGAAATCCTCTACACCGAGTGCCCGTACGCGGGCCTCGACCCCGCGGCCTATCCCGACGATCTGCAAGGGTGGGGATCCGATCACCCCGTCCTCGCCGCCGCCATCGAAAAACTGCGGCCGAGGCGGATTATCGAAGTCGGGTCATGGAAGGGCCGTTCCGCCATCAACATGGCGCGCATCGTTCGCCACCTGGGTCTTTCCTGCGAAATCGTCTGTGTCGACACCTGGCTCGGCTCCCCCGAACACTGGCTGCGGGCGGCGCCGGGCTGGTACGAGTCGCTGGCGATGAAAAACGGTTATCCCCAATTGTTCTACACGTTCATGGGCAACGTGGTCCGGCACGGCTTCCAGGACATCATCACACCGTTGTCGATGACATCCGAAAGCGCCGCCTTCGTGCTGCGGCATCTGAAAATGTCGTTCGATCTGGCCTACGTCGATGCGGCGCACGAATACGAACCGGCGAAGCGCGATTTCGTCGCCTATTGGGATTTGCTGACCGATAATGGCGCGCTGATCGGCGACGATTATATCATCTGGCCGGGCGTGACCCAGGCCGCGAACGAATTCGCGATGGAACGCGGCCTGCGGATCGTCGGCGAGCCCGGCAAGTTCGTCATATCCAAAGACGCGCAGGCGGGGCCGGCGATCCGCTTTCAGTAGCGGCGCCTACTCCATCCCCTCGTAGAAATCGTTCCCCTTATCGTCCATCACGATGAACGCCGGGAAGTTTTCCACTTCGATCCGCCACACCGCTTCCATCCCGAGTTCGGGGTATTCCAAAACCTCGACCTTGCGGATGCAGTCCTGCGCCAGACGGGCGGCCGGGCCGCCGACGGAGCCGAGGTAGAAGCCGCCGTATTTCCGGCAGGCGTCCTTCACGGCCTTGGAGCGGTTGCCCTTGGCGAGCATCACCAGCGATCCGCCGGCGGCCTGGAATTCCTCCACATAGCTGTCCATGCGCCCGGCGGTGGTGGGGCCGAAGCTGCCGGTCGCCATGCCGGTCGGGGTTTTCGCGGGGCCGGCGTAGTAGACGGGATGGTCCTTCAGATACCCAGGCAGCCCGAGGCCCGCGTCCAGCCGTTCCTTCAACTTCGCATGCGCGATGTCGCGCGCCACGACCATGGTGCCGTTCAGCATCACCCGGGTCTTCACCGGATACCCCGACAGCAGCTTGCGGATATCCGCCATCGGCTGGTTCAGGTTCACCACAACGGAGTCATCGGGCAGATGCTCGTCCGTCATCTCCGGCAGGTACTGCGCGGGGTCGGTTTCCAACTGCTCCAGGAACACCCCATCCGGCGTGATCTTCGCCTTGATTTGCCGGTCGGCGCTGCACGACACGCCGATGCCCACGGGCAAGGAGGCGCCATGACGCGCCAGCCGGATCACCCGGACGTCGTGGCAGAAATACTTGCCGCCGAACTGCGCGCCGATGCCGATGTTGCGGGACAGTTCCAGCACCTTCTGCTCCATCTCGATGTCGCGGAAGGCGTTGCCGGCCTTGCTGCCCTCGGTCGGCAGCGTGTCCAGCCATTTGGTCGACGCCAGCTTGACGGTCTTCAGTGTCGTCTCGGCCGATGTGCCGCCAATCACGATCGCCAGATGGTACGGCGGGCACGCCGACGTGCCCAACGTCTTCATCTTCGTTTCCAGGAATTTCAGCAGCCGCTCCGGCGACAGGATCGCGCGGGTTTCCTGGAACAGGAAGGTCTTGTTCGCCGATCCGCCGCCCTTGGCGACGAACATCAGATGGAATTCGTCGGCATGATGCTCGCCGGGCTGCGCGAGGATGTCGAACTGCACCGGCAGATTGTTGCCGGTGTTGACCTCGTTGAACATGCTCAGCGGCGCCATCTGCGAGTAGCGCAGATTGGTTTCCGTGTAGGTTCGGTGGACGCCGTAGGCCAAAGCTTCCTCTTCGTCCCCGTCCACCCAAACGCGCTGGCCCTTCTTGCCGAACACGATGGCGGTGCCGGTGTCCTGGCACATCGGCAGCACGCCGCCGGCCGCGATATTCGCATTCTTCAACAGGTCCAGCGCCACGAACCGGTCGTTCGAACTGGCCTCCGGGTCGTCCAGGATCGCGCGCAGAGACGCCAGATGCGCCGGCCGCAGCAAATGCGACACGTCGTGGAATGCTCGGACGGCCAGCTCGCTCAACGCGTCCGGCGAAATGCGCAGCACCGTCTGCCCGTCGCAGGTGGACGTCCGCACGCCCGCGATATCGAGCTTTTTCCAGGGCGTCTTGTCCGGCCCCAGCGGGAACATGGGCGCGTACAGAAAGTTCGACGGCCGCTGGCCAGCGGCGGAGACCGGAGCGTTCATCTTGATATCCTTTAGTGTTTGGGCGGAGTGCGGCGGCGAAACGCGTCCAGGCTGACGACCTGCGGAGCCTCGGCCGGTTTTTCTTCCTCAACCGTGGGAGCAGGTTCGGCCGGCTTGTCCTCGGGCATCACCGCGGTGAAGCGCAGCACGTGGCCGACGAAGGGATCGGCGAAGGCGGTCAGCGCATCCATCGGAATAACCAGCGTCGAGCCAACCCCGCCGAACGACAGCCCCACGCTGATGACCCGCGTTTCGGGCACGTATTTCAGGTCCCAGAACCGGTGCTGGAGAACGATCGTCATCTCCCGCGGATACTGCGCGCGCAGGTGCGGCGGGATGACGACCCCGGGATGGTCGGTGCGGAACGTCAAATAGAAATGGTGGCCGCCCGGCAGCCCTTCGGCGCCGACATGAGTAATCGCCCGCACGACGACCTGCCGCAGGGCATCCTCGATCCACGTGGCGTAGGGCAGCAGGCTTTCCGGTTGCTGCTGCTGGTCGTCTTCCATTCAGCGCCCTCATTGTCTGATTCCGCACCCATAGCGCGGGGCGCGGAGCGGGGAAAGATAGGCCGTGGTTTTGACATAAGGCGTCGGGCGCCGAATGCTAGAGCCAATGACCCAGCCGTCCGACGAATCCCCCACTTGGCGCCGCACCCTTTGGACCATGGTCGCGGTGCAGTTCACCATGAGCGTGGCGTTCAGCATCGTCCAGCCGGTGATGCCGCTGTTTCTGCCGGACCTCGGCGTGCACTCCGCTTCCGCCGTCGATCTTTGGGCCGGGGTGCTGCAGGCGTCCACGTCGTTCGTGGCCATTTTCACCGGCCCGTTCTGGGGCAATCTGTCGGACCGCTACGGCCGCAAGATCATGGTTTTGCGTTCCACTCTGGGGATCGCGCTGTTCACGACGCTGATGGGCCTGTCCCTCAGCCCCTGGCATATGCTGGCCTTGCGCGCCGGGATGGGGGCGCTGGCGGGGTTCAGTTCGGCATCGGTCGTCATGGTCGCGACCCAGGTGCCGGAAAAGCGGCTGGGCTATTCGCTGGGCTGGATGAGCACCGGACAACTCGTCGGCTCCCTGATCGGGCCGCTGATCGGCGGCGCCATCGCCGACGTCGCCGGCAGCTACCGCCTGCCCTTCTTCACCGCCGGCGCGATCTGCACCGGCGCGTTCTTCCTGACCCTGCTGGTCCCCGAGCGCTTTACGCCGCCCGCGGAATCCACGCGCAAAGCCGGATTGATCGCCAACCTGACCGCCCTGCTGCGCGCCGGCGGGCTGTTGCCGGTCATCATGGTGATGATGATGGGCCAGTTCGCCACCCAGGCGGTCGGCCCCGTGGTGACCCTGTTCGTGCGGGAGATGCTGGGGACCCGCCCCGACATCGCGACCCTCGGCGGCTTGGCGTTCGCCGCCACCGGCCTGGCCGGCGTGCTGGCGGTGCCATTCTTGGGCAAGCGCGGCGACACGCTCGGGTACCGCAAAGTGCTGATGATCAGTCTGGCCGGCGCGGCGCTGTTTTCGTTCCCGCAGGCGTTGCCGCTGGGGTACTGGGCGTTCGTGATCGAGCGGTTCGGGCTGGGCCTGTTCGTCGGCGGCGTGCTGCCGGCCGCGAACGCGCTGGTCGGGCGGCTGGCGAACCCGGCGCAGCGAGGGCTGGTGTACGGAATGACGTCGTCGGCGTATTTCCTGGGGAATACGCTGGGCCCGCTGATGGGCGGGACGGTCGCGGCGACGTTCGGGATCAACTACGTTTTCGCGGTGACGGCGACGCTGCTGACGGTGAATTTGGTGTGGGTTTATCTGAAGGTGCCGGAGATACGGGATTAATACCGGAGGGACCCATTTTTGGCAGACAGATAAAAGGGATGGATGAGATAAGGCCGGATACGCCGCACCAGTGAGCACGACGCGCCCAGCAGGTACCGCTGCCAGCGATGACAACGGGTCGCCACGTGTTCAAGCGATGGCTCTGCCCCCACTACTGACCCACTGGCGTCCGGTCGCGCACCGGTGCATCGGTTGTTAGTTCAACTAGCATAAAAACTTTAGACACTCCATCAGAAAGTTCTTGCTCCGTTCCTGAAATCCTGCTACCAGGATCCCGATGACCCGAGCAGCCCCGACCAGTCCGGCCTCTCCTAAACCTCGCCCTATCCCGGGGCGTATCGGGGCTGTTCTTCATGTCCTCGCGGTCCTCGTCGC
>Ga0214182_1000295_pt1 | contig 21675 bp, 18 predicted proteins | sample TroBogEpilimnion_8_FD_153020 | JGI IMG/M metagenome (GOLD analysis project Ga0214182, IMG submission 153020) | Freshwater microbial communities from Trout Bog Lake, WI - 14NOV2007 epilimnion | ecosystem: Environmental > Aquatic > Freshwater > Lake > Epilimnion/Euphotic zone | place: Trout Bog... | reverse complement strand
ATGGACAAAAATTTCTAAAACCACTCTTTTCTGGGCTGCTTTCATACTGACCAGGCCGTTGGGCGCTGTAGTAGGTGACTTTCTGGATAAGCCGTTAAACCAAGGCGGCCTTGCACTCAGTCGCTATTCTGCATCTGCGGCATTATTGGTGATCATCGTCAGCTGTATTGTTCTTTTCCCACAGAAAGCAGCAAAAGGTTCTGGGCATTAACCAAGCACCGAATTTTAGCCTAGACCAATCTTAAAACTACTTCAGGCAAACCCTCGATCGCACCAATGGCTGTGCCCGCTTGCTCCGCAAAATAAATTCCTGAGTAGCTTCCTGTGCTAATCCATTGTCTGGCTTGTACGGGCAAACCGCGCTGCGTGCATTGATTGATGAAAGGCGTCAGTAGCCTGCGCGGATCACCTGCGGGGTTGGCGGCAGGATGAATAGCAATGCTCTGGCCGTTAAATATAAAAGATAATGCAGGCTGCAGGTATGGAAAATTTGCGTGATAGGGTACTGCTTGCCCCAATATCAGTAAGCCATGGTTTTGTAGATCAGCCAGTTTTAAAAGAGCTTCTTGGTCGGGCCATCCTTGCAAGCGACTGGCCACAACCTCAATGCTGGCTGCCATCATGGAGAGGGCGGACAACACTTCCGTTTCAGTGTAGAGGGCGGAGCGAGGAGGAAATGATTGTGAAAACTGAAAGGCGACTTCCAATTCCAATCCGCATATGGGGTAATGAGCAAGAGATGCTTCAGTGGGTGATTCATGAACGCACAAGGCGGGAATGGGTGAGCCTTGCACATCGCCTGCCGTCATTGCAGTTCCTACCTTCCAGGCTTGCACATTACCGCCTAACTGGACAACCAACGCTTCTTGCGCGGCATACGCTGCGCTGCGTGTTTTAGGGATTAACGCTTCGGGTAGCGTAATTTGTTGGTGGTCGGAAAATGCAACGCCCAGTTGCTGTGCCAATGTTGCGCTATCAAAGTGCAATGAAGTCATGATTTATTTGTGGCCTTGTTTTGTGCGCTGCGTGTTAGTGGGGGTATTGCCGCGTTTCACCTTGGCGCAGTACCGTAAAACGTTGCGCGGGAATTCCACGCTCTTGCAATGCAGCTTGCAAATCGTGGGGTGGTTGATCCAGGGGTTCATCGCTCATTTGAAAAGTGCCCCAATGAATGCCAATGGCTTGACGGGCATGGATGTCTTCCATAACTTGTATGGCCTCAGCTGGGTTTACATGAGAACGCGCCATAAACCAGCGAGGCTCGTAGGAGCCAATGGCAATGGCCGCCAAATCAAAATGACCAAATTGCGCACCAATATCCATCACATCTTTAGAGTACCCTAGGTCCCCTGAAAACCAAAAACGAAAACGCGGGTGCAGCAACGCCCAACTGCCCCATAAAGTTTTGTTGCGATCCCAGAGGGTGCGTGATGACCAATGTTGAACTGCCGCAAAATAGAGCTCCAGATTCGCTGTATGACCTTGCACCACACCATGCTCGCCCCAATTAAAGGCATGCACATTGCGCGCAGGGCCCTCTAAAACGCTGCCGGGGACATTGTCTTTAAACCAAGACTCATTGCCTAGGGGAATAAAAAACTGCGGCGCCCCACCGGCTTGGGCAGCCAGCGCGCGCAAGCTGGGTAAGTCCATATGGTCATAATGATTGTGAGAAATCACCACCACATCAATATGCGGCAGCTCCGTGAGGGTCAGCCCCGGTTTCTGATAACGCTTTGGACCCAGGGGAGGGAGCGGGCTGGCATAGTCGGAGAAAATGGGGTCTGTAAGAATGTTAAGTCCATCCACTTGCAGTAGCAATGTGGCATGCCCCACCCAAGTGACAGCGGTCACATTCTGGTTATGGGTAATGAAATCCAGATCCGGCGCCACAGGTGCCAGCGCTTCCTGTGGTGGTTTGGGAGTGCCATCCCACAAACGGTCCCATTGCCAACGAATAAAGCTGCCATGAGGTGCGGAATCAATGTACCGATTGTGAAACCCATCGGCATCATGAGGACTGTGTTGGGTGGCGTTGTTATCGGCCATAACCGTGATTGCCAAGGCCAGCATGACCACAATGGCCAATGTGACGAGAAGAGTGTAACGTCTCATGAAATGATGGGCATATGGTGAGTGTTTTGTTGTGCCAATGCCTGTTCCACAGCCTGTGCGGCCAACAGCGTCTGGCGATCACTCCCCACCAAACCCACTAGCGCCACGGCGGTGGGCAGCCCCGCGGGACCTATCCCCCAAGGTAAGGTAATAGCAGGGCCGTGCAGCGCCGTCCAGATGCGATTCATAATGGGGTTGCCGGTACTGGTAAGTCCCAGCGGTGCTTCACCGGTTACGCTGGGCACCAACAACACATCCACAGGCTTAAATACATCAGGAATGGCCTGCTGACATTGACGTATAACAGAGAGCGCCTGACCATAATCAGCATCGGTCAGCGCCTCGCCTTGTTGCAAAATGGATTGTAGGCTGGGGCTTAGGTGCGCGCCGTGAGTGAGTCGCTCATAGGATAATGATTGCACCTGTTGACGCAGCATCACTTGGTATTGCGCGCGCGCCAATCCTTTAAAGAGTTCAGGCAATGCAATTTCCCTCACCACAAACCCTTGCTGCGTGAGCAGTGCACCGACAGACTGCCACGCGTTTTTTTGTGAATTGTCGCATTCATCCCATTCCCATGTGCGGCATAAGCCCACGCGTGGGCGCTCGGTGGAAACGGGGGTTAATAATAAGTGTTGCAATCCGCTGGCTGCACTGGCCAAGAGGGCCGCATCTTCCACACTGCGAGCAAACGTGCCCACCGTATCCAGTGAATCTGCCAAAGGTTTTACACCGGCACGAGGCAAGGTATTGAAGCTTGGTTTATAGCCCACAATGCCGCAATAGGCGGCGGGGCGAATAATAGACCCACCGGTTTGCGTGGCAAAGGCCAAGGGCACCATATGGTCTGCCACGGCCGCAGCCGAACCACTGGAGGAACCGCCGGGCGTATGCAGTGGGTTATGAGGGTTGGTGGTAAGGCCTGGGTGAAATACCGCAAATTCCGTGGTAACGGTTTTACCCAATAAGACCGCGCCAGCACGTCGCGTCAGCGCCACAGATGCTGCATCCCAAACGCTTTGATGGCCGGCGTAAATGGGCGACCCATAAGCCGTGGGCATATCCACGGTGTCCATAATATCTTTTACACCCACGGGCAAGCCGTGCAGCATACCAGTCACGGCACCACGGTCCAGTGCGCGCGCGCGTTCTAATGCTGCCGTGCGGTTTAAAAACGCCCAAGCCTGCACCACGCTCTCGCGCGCATCAATGCGTTCCAAGCAATCGTGCAGCAGTGCTTCTGCGCTAATGTCGCGAAGCTGCAATCGGCGTACCAATACGCTGGCGCTTAATGTGTTTAACGGTTTGTTCATAGGCTGTTAACTTAAAATAAAATCTTGTTCTTTAAAGCGCCGTGTACGCCACCAAAACTCCAAGGATAATCCAGGCCATAAGGCGCTGTTGTAACCGTGCTCATCCAGATACCAGCTTTTGCAACCGGATTTCCACACTGTCGTACGAGAACGCTGTTCCATTTTCAACACATGGCGATCATAAACCTCGGGGCGCAATACCACGGACTGCACACCTGCACGCTTCATTACACGCAAGGCTTGCATCACCCAATGTACCTGAGCCTCAATCATGAATACGATGGAGTTATGCCCTAAGCCGCTGTTGGGGCCTGTTAGTAAAAATAAATTAGGGAATCCGGCTACCACACAGCCATTATAAGCAGCGCGTCGTGTTTTCCACATCTCTTTCAGGGTAATTGAGGCAATTGGGGTCAGACCCCAAGCAGTTGTAGAAGCTGGGGTCTGACCCCAATTACTGGTAATGATCGGGCGCTCTGGTGTTTGTGTGTGAAAAAACCCGGTAGCCCAAATAATGGCCTCCACGGTATGGGTAATGCCGTCCGCGGTGACCACAGCGTGGGTGGTGATCCTATTGATGGGGGACGTGACAAGCGTGACATTGGGGCGTTGTAGCGCGGGGTAATAGTCATCGGAGAGCATAATGCGTTTGCATCCCATGGGGGTATGGGGTGTGAGTTGATTGCGCAGCAGCGGATCAGCAACCTCGCGCTTAAGCGAACGGCGCGCCATGCCCTCGGCTATGCCCATGAGACGTGGAAAAACAAAAGACAACCCTACTAGCTCGCGGTTGGCGTAAAGTCCGGCACGATACAACCAACGCCAACCCGGTAAAGAACGGAAACACCATTGCGCCCATGGGCTGTAAGCGTGATCTCTTTTAGAGACCACCCATGGGGCGGTGCGCTGAAATACCGTGAGTTGCGCCACCTGTGCGGCAATCGCCGGCACTATTTGAATAGCCGAGGCACCGGTTCCCACCACGGCCACCCGTTTGCCTTGAAGGTTCACTTGGGCGGGCCATTGCGCGGAATGGAAAGCGGGGCCCTTAAAGAGCTCCAGCCCGGGAATAAGGGGTATAAAGGGGCGCGTTAGCGGACCCAATCCCGCCACCAAAATGCGGGTGGTGAGTATCTCGCCTGATTGCAAGGTGATTGCCCACATGCTTTCACGGGCATCGTAGTGAGCTTCGGTCATGCACGCCCCAAGACGAATGTGAGGCTGAAGCGGTTGGCTTACTTCTTCCAAATACTGCCAAATCTCGCCATGATCGGCGTAATGTCGCTGCCATTGAATTTTAGGGACAAAAGAGAGGGAGTAGAGGTGGGAGGGCACATCACAGCCGCAGCCGGGGTAGCGGTTATCGCGCCAAGTGCCACCCAGGCGCTCTGCTTGCTCCAAAATTTGGAAACGCAGCTGCCCCTGGCGTTGCAACTGGCGCCCCATGGCGAGCCCTGAAAAACCGCTGCCGATAATAAGAATATCCCATTCTGGGGTCATAATTGGTCCAAAACTTGGCGATTAGCGCCAATGATGCGATCATTCGCATCCATATTTATAAATTGGGCAGTAGCCCTCTGGTTCATTGTAAGGATATCGTCTTTTGAGCAAAGCCCGTTATGTGGAATCCAGTATTCGTGTCCTGAAAGGCTTAGAACCTGTTAAGGAACGCCCGGGTATGTACACGCGTACTCAGGACCCCACCCATATCATGCAAGAAATCATCGATAACGCCGCGGATGAGGCCTTAGGGGGCTATGCCACGCGTATTGAGGTGTCTTTGCACAACGATGGCTCGGTGAGTGTAGAGGATAACGGCCGCGGCATCCCGGTGGGCATGCATCCTGAGGAAAAAGAACCCACGGTGCAGCTGGTGTTTACCCGTCTGCATGCGGGGGGTAAGTTTGATAAGCGTGATGGTGAGGGGGCTTACGCCTTTTCAGGTGGCTTGCATGGGGTGGGGGTGTCGGTGACCAACGCACTCTCGAAACGTTTAGAGGTTAGCGTAAAGCGTGACGGCAAAATTCATCACATTGTGTTTGCCGATGGCTTTGTTTTGGAAAAGCTTAAAACCATAGGCAGTTGCGACGTGGCGGACACCGGCACTGTGGTGCGCTCTACACCCGACCCGCGCTATTTCGATTCCCCTCATGTTTCTCTGCCCGAGCTGGAGCGTGTGTTGCGCGCCAAGGCGGTGTTACTACCCGGCGTGCATGTGGTGCTGAACGTGGAGCGTGATTTGGCCAACCCCACACGCACTTGGCAATACCCTGAGGGCTTAAAAGGCTATTTGGAAGAACTGGCAGGTGATGAAGAGCCCGTGGCGCCCATCTTTACGGGTTCGCGCGTGATTGAGAAGAATACCGATCAAGATACTTTTGCCGAAGGAGAGGGGGCTGCTTGGGCCTTTGCCTGGTTTGAACACACAGGGGGCTTGAGCGAATCGTATGTCAACCTCATCCCCACCGCCGCGGGCGGCACCCATGAAGCGGGCCTGCGTACCGGGGTGTTTGAGGCGGTGAAATCATTCATTGAGCATCATGGATTGTTGCCACGCGGGGTGCGTCTTCAAATGGAAGACGTTTCCTCAAGGCTGCACTATGTGCTCTCCGCACGCATTCTGGACCCGCAATTTCAAGGGCAAACCAAAGAAAAACTCACCAGTCGTGATGCTTTAAAGCTGGTGGCCAGCATGGTGCGTGACCCTCTAGAAGTGTGGCTGAATGGCCATGTGGAATGGGCCAAGAAAATTGCCGATGTGGTGGTGCGCCAAGCCATGGCACGCATGAAGTCCGGGCAAAAGGTAGAGAAGCGCAAAGGCAGCGGTGTGGCCGTGTTGCCCGGTAAGCTGACCGATTGCGAGTCGGACAATATACAAGAGCGAGAAATTTTTCTGGTGGAAGGAGATTCTGCCGGAGGCTCCGCCAAGTTAGCGCGCAACAAACAAACCCAAGCCATTCTGCCGTTGCGCGGTAAGGTGCTCAACACCTTTGAGGTGGACCGCGACCGTTTATTTGCCAATACAGAAATTCACGATATCGCGGTGGCTGTGGGCGTGGATCCGCATGGCCCCAACGATAGCCCCGACATGACAGGGCTGCGTTACCAACGCATTATTATTATGTCCGATGCCGATGTGGATGGCAGCCATATTAAGGTGTTGTTGCTGACCCTTTTCTTTATGCATTTCCCTAAGCTTATCGAAGGGGGTCATGTGTGTGTGGCAAGCCCTCCCTTATATCGTATTGATGTTCCTCCGCACGGAAAGCGTCCCATGCGCAAACTCTACGCCCTGGATGATGCGGAGCTGGCGGCCATTGATGAGCGCCTTACCAAAGAAGGGGTGCGCGCGGGCAGTTGGTCCGTGGGCCGATTTAAAGGTTTGGGTGAAATGAACCCCGAACAGTTGTGGGAAACCACCATGAATCCTGAAACGCGCCGCGTGTTGCCGGTGCGCGTGATGGAGACCGAACGTGCCGAAGCGAGCTTGGTATTTTCTCGCTTAATGGGGAAAGGAGAGGCCAGTGCGCGCCGGGAGTGGATGGAGCAACATGGCTCGGATGTTGAGGTGGATATTTAATGACTACCCGGAAAACACCCAGCGGTAAGGCCATGCCAGATACCCCGGATGAGCTAACCGGCGATTTATTTTCGTCGGAGAGCGAAAGCGCGACAGACAAAATTCCGCGCGCTAAAAGTACTAAAGATAATAACGGCGAAGAAGATCATCACAATTTATCTGTATTTGTAGAACGCAGCTATCTTGAGTACGCCATGAGCGTGGTCATGGGCCGCGCGCTGCCCGATGTGTCGGATGGGCAAAAGCCTGTGCAGCGCCGTATTTTATTTGCCATGCATGAATTGGGGTTATATCGCCCCGCACGCCATGTGAAGTCTGCCCGTGTGGTGGGGGACGTGATTGGTAAGTATCATCCCCATGGGGATACTGCTGCGTACGACGCATTGGTACGCCAAGCACAGGACTTCACCTTGCGCTACCCGCTGATTGACGGTCAGGGTAACTTTGGCAGTCGCGATGGAGATGGGGCGGCAGCCATGCGTTACACGGAATGTCGCTTAACACCCTTAGCGGAATTACTGCTGGCTGAAATTGATCGGGATACCGTAGACTTTGGTCCCAATTACGACGGTTCTTTTAATGAGCCGCGCTTATTGCCCGCACGCCTGCCTTTGGTGTTACTCAATGGCGCTTCCGGTATTGGTGTGGGGATGGCCACAGAAATTCCGTCCCACAATTTAACGGAAGTGAGTAAAGCGGTCATTGCGCTGATGCGTAACCCCGAGCTGGGTCTCACGCAACTCCTCAAAATAATTAAGGGTCCCGACCTTCCCGGGGGCAGCCAGATTACCTCTTCCGCCGCCGAGATTGCCAATGCCTACACCACGGGTCGCGGTACACTCAAAACCCGTGCCCGCTGGATTGTGGAAGACCAAGCCCGCGGTCAATGGCGCATTGTGGTCACTGAATTGCCGCACGGTGTATCCACCCGTGAAGTATTGGAAGATGTGGAGAAGGCTACTAACCCCAAAGCACGTGAAGGTAAGAAGGCGCTCACGCCCGAGCAATCCAATCTCAAAGCCTTGTTGTTGGGGGCTTTGGATTTGGTGCGCGATGAATCGGATAAAGATGCGCCCGTGCGTTTGGTGTTCGAGCCCAAATCAAGTCGCCAAGATCCGCAAGAATTCATGAATCTGCTGTTGGCCAACACGCGCTTAGAATCGAGCCTATCCATTAACTTGGTGATGTTGGGTCGTGATGGACGGCCCCGCCAAAAAAATCTTAAAGATATTGTGAGCGAATGGATCGATTTCCGTTTTGAGACAGTGGTGCGCCGGACGCGCCACCGCTTGAATGAAGTTGATCATCGTATTCACATCTTAGAGGGTCGAGAATTAGCGTTATTGAGTATTGATAAAGTGATTCGGGTGATTCGTGAGTCCGATGAACCCAAAGTCGATTTGATGCAGAAGTTTGGTTTAAGCGACATTCAGGCGGAAGACATTTTAGAAATACGCTTGCGTCAGCTGGCGCGCTTGGAAGGCATTAAAATAGAAAAAGATTTGAAGGCCTTACGGGCCGAGAGAAAGTCGTTACAACATATTTTAAGCGACCAAGTGGCGCGCACCGAACTTATCATTGCTGAAGTAGAAGCAGACATGAAGCTGTATGGGGATGCCCGGCGCACCTTGATTGAAGCGGTGGATGAAGCCGTGGTGGCGCCTACCGTACTGGACGAACCGATTACCGTGACACTGTCGCGCAATGGTTGGATTCGCTCCCGCCAGGGCCATGGCTTGGATACCACACAACTCAATTTCAAGGCCGGCGATTCTGCCTTGGCGGTGATTGAAACGCGCACCATTCATTCGTTGGTGATGTTGGATACCCGCGGGCGCGCTTATACCATTCGTGCATCCGAATTGCCCGGTGGACGCGGGGATGGTGTGCCCATTACCACCTTGGTGGATATGCAGCCCGGTATACGGGTATCTCAACTTATTTCCGCCATGCCTGGTCTTCGTTATTTGGTGGCGGGCTCTGGAGGCGCTGGTTTCTTGGTGACCACAGAGGACTTGCTTTCCCGCGTAAAGGCGGGCAAGACCTTTATGACATTAGAAGAAAACGAGGAACCCATTTGCCCAGCATTACTGGCATCCCGTGCCACTCATGTGGCGGCTCTATCTGCTAAGGGGCGCTTGCTGGTGTTTTCATTGGATGAAGTGAAAACCATGCCGCGCGGACGTGGTGTTATTCTAATGGGGTTGGATCGGGCCGAGAAACTGCAAGCGGTGGCGCTAATCACGTTGCAAGGACTTACCATCCATGGGCATAACCGTTCTAATACAGAGGTGACGGCAGCGCTAACTGCCAAAGAGGTTAAGAGTTATGTGCATGGGCGTGCGCGTAAAGGTGCTGCCCTGGATTACCGCATGAAACCCTACGCACTGGATTCTGTAACGGAGAGTGAATGAGCAGTATTACCCACACAACCGCCTGGCAGGCGCTAGTCACTCACCACGCGCGGGTGGCACAGACCTCTTTGCGCGAACGCTTTTCCGCAGACCCCGAGCGCTTCTCAAAATTCTCCTTGCGTGCCTGCGGCATTTTGCTCGATTACTCTAAAAACCATCTGGACGCTGAAACCGTTCCCTTGCTGTTGGCTTTGGCTCAGCAAGCGCAACTACCCGCCTGGATTGAAAAGATGTTTACGGGTCAAGCCGTGAATAATTCTGAAAATCGTCCCGCATTGCATACCGCCTTGCGCAACCGCTCTGATGTATCCGTAATGGTAGCGGGGCGTGATGTAATGGTTGATGTGCGCCATGTACTGGTTCAAATGCGCCAATTCACCAGCGCATTGCGCAGCGGTGAATGGAAGGGTTATTCCGGCAAAGCCATTAAGGATGTGGTGAACATTGGCATTGGTGGTTCGCATATGGGACCTTTCATGGCCTGCACGGCCTTAGAACCCTATGCCGGTGTGCCACATGTTCATTTTGTCTCCAACGTGGATGGCGCTCATTTGGCTACTACGCTAAAAACATTAAATCCTGAAACCACGTTATTTATTGTTTCGTCTAAATCATTCACCACTGCAGAGACTATGGCCAACGCGTACAGTGCGCGCGATTGGTTGCTCTCCACTACCCAAAACCTCAACCATATTGCTCGTCATTTTGTGGCGGTGTCGTGCAACGCTAAAGCGGTGGCCCATTTCGGCATCGCTGCTGAAAACCGCTTCGAGTTTTGGGATTGGGTGGGGGGGCGTTATTCACTGTGGTCAGCCATTGGCTTGCCCATTGCGGTATCTATCGGCATGGATCATTTCGAGGCCATGCTGGATGGCGCCTTTGAGATGGATGAGCATTTCCGCCACACGCCTTTATCTCAAAACATGCCCGTCATTTTGGGGTTGCTCAGCGTGTGGTACATCAACTTCTTTGATGCCCAGAGCTTTGCCTTATTACCTTACGATCAATCTTTACGCTTGTTTACCGACCATATTCAGCAAGTGAGCATGGAGAGCTGTGGTAAGTCCGTCACCCGAGATGGCGAACCTGTGGACTATGCCACCGAAGCGGTTATTTGGGGCGGCGCCGGCACCAACGGTCAACATAGCTTTTATCAATTGCTGCACCAAGGCTCACCGTTTATTCCCGCAGACTTTATAGCAGCCCTAGAAACCCATTACCCCACAGGTTTGCATCACGCCCAGTTGCTGGCTAATTTTATTGCGCAGCCCGAAGCCTTGATGATGGGGCGCGCAGAAGAGGGCTTGCCTGCACATCAACATTTTGGTGGCAATCGCCCGTCCAATGCTTTGTTGTTTCAAAAACTCACGCCACGCACCTTAGGTGCGTTGATCGCTTTGTACGAACATAAAACCTATGTGCAAAGCATCATCTGGAACATCAACGCCTTTGATCAATGGGGCGTGGAGTTGGGTAAAGAGTTGGCGCAAGTGATCTTGGTGCAGTTAATTGAGGAATCAACTGCGGCAACAGAGGGGTCAACCGAGGGGTCAGACCCCATGGGGGGCCTGACCCCTCGGTTGACCCCAGGTGAAGCGCATGATTCATCCACAGCAGCGTTGCTTGAGGTGTGTCGCGCCGCCATTATTCGTTCGTGATTAAAACTGCATCAGCATTATTCATGACCCTGTTCATGACGTTACCCGCTTGGTCTGCAGCCGGACCTCCCATGGTGAGCGATGACCCAGCAACGCCAGGCGATAGCCACTGGGAAATCAATATAGCCACTCTCACATTCCGTGTAACACAAGCCAGCATCACCCAATTACCCCTCGTTGATATTAATTATGGCTTGGGCGAGTACGTTCAATTAAAGGTTGAGGTTCCCTGGGTGATTCAAGATGCAGCCGGTCTTCAGTTAAAGGGGTTTGGTGACAGCTTGGCGGGGGTGAAATGGCGTTTTTATGATAAGGGCGAAGAGGGTTGGCGTATTTCCACTTTTCCGCAAGCGGCATTTTCTCCATCTGCTCGTTCCATCCAGAAGGGTATAGCCAGTTCTGGTGTCGGTTACTTAGCCCCTATTGAGTTTTTACACGCATTGGGTAGTGGAGATATTAATTTTGAATTGGGGCGCTGGTTTCGCCCTGCCGGGCAAGGTGATAGTTGGATCATGGGTGCTGTACTGACCCGTGAGGTGAGAAAAGGTTTTGAACTGATGCTAGAGCTGCATGATGAAGTTGCCATTCACCAAGCGCGCGATCAGCTCATCTTGAATTTGGGCACACGCTGGGACTTATCGGATCGCTTCACGCTTTTGGCGTCATTGGGGCGTGACTTGCATAACACTCTGTCTGAGAAGGATGTTTTTCAATCCTATGTGGGCCTACAAACGCGCTTCTAGGTGAAAGTGGCAATAGGGGTCATAGAATAGGGGTCAGACCCCACGCGGGGTCTGACCCCTATTCTATGACCCCTATTCCAGAGCCGCAAAAAAATGCCCAATGAGGGGGATCATTGGGCAAAACCTTTTCAGGTAGAGGGGTTACAAATTCCATTCTATACATAAATCGTTACAAATTGCTTACAAATTGTTACAAATATCCTTTAGTTTTATAATCAGTCTGAAATATTTAACGCGTAGAATCCCGAAAAATCAGATGGTTATATGCAGAAAGCCTGCATCAAAAATTTGCGTTTTTTAGACTAAATTATTGGAGATTAAGATGAAAAAATACGCGAAAATTTTCGTGTCCGCAGGTCTGCTTATTGCAATGTCTGCCTTTGTTTACGCAGATTCTTCCATACATGGCGTTAACAGCCTGGGTGAATGGGTCAAGCGGTTTGGGCAATTAACCTCCATCAACGATGCTGCCGTGAGCTGTGCTGGCTGCCTATAATTTACGGCGCTGTATGAACCACTAGGAGTTGCGTGGTGCCTGGGGTTTGTTTGGGGTGTGGGTTGGGTTGCTCTGGTGTTGCAGCAGGAGCGGGCTCAAAGTCGGCCGCCACTAAAAACAGCTGGTGAAGCGTCGTATCTAAGGCCATAGTACGTGCACCCGTATGGGTGGGGATGTTGGTGGTCAGAGCGTAATGATTGGGCTTATCTTGTGCCACCACTGAGAGCGTGCCCAGGCGGCTTGAGCTGTAGATGTTGCCGGTAAAGGATTCGAATATTGCCGCATCGGGCTCCTTACCCACGGACACCTGCGACAGAATTTTGCCGGAGCGACCCTCCACCACCACCATTACTCCATTTGAACAAACTGAAAACAAATGCCCCAATTTGGGGTTAAGGGCTAACCCGGTAGGTTCTTCACAATGGGCGAGATTGATCGTGCGGGTAATACGCTCAGTTTTAAGGTCCATGATTACCAGTTGCGCGGTGTCTTCCAAATTGAAGTACAGGTTACGCCCATCACTCACGGCAAATTCAGGACGGCCCTTTAGGGGGATCAAATTAACGGGTTTTAGGCTACGTGCATCAATAACCGATATGTCGTTGCTGCCCCCATTAAAGGCATATACACGGTGGACTTCGGGGACATACAGAATAACGTCTGGATGGGTGCCCTGAATGGCAATTTCTGTTTGTACCTTTAAGGTTTTCAAATTAAATACGGAAACTGTGTTGGATCGACCGTTACTGGTAAAGCCCAGACCCAGATCCTGCGCCAAGGCCACACCATGCACGCCGGCCGTATTGTTAATTTCACCAACCAGAAGGCCTGTGGCAGGATTAACCACCTGAACCCGATCCGAGCGCGCAATAAATAGACGCAGCCCTTGGTCGTCATAAGTCAAAAAGTCCCAACCTCCTTCGCCAGGCAGGGCGTAATGTTCGTTCACCTGAGGGGCGGGAGCCGCCCAGCTGGTGGATGCAGTCCCGATCAGCAGGAGCGCTGTCATGCCTAACCTAATGGCTGAACGGTATGGGGCGTGGGTCATGGAAGCCTTGTGAATAGTTTTAGATGGGGGCCCTAGGCTAGTCTATTGTGGTGGTTTCCCGCAATCGTTGAACTGTTACAAGACAGTGAACTAGAGTTCATCTAATTGTCACATAGATGTAGCACAATACGGCCACTCACCACTGCGCAGACCAATCCCATGACCATTTCCCATCTCATCGACCTTGCCAATGACTCAGGCGGCACCTTATACCTCATGATCGTATTGCTCACTGTGGCCTTAACGGTGATTATTGAGCGCAGCCGTTACTTATCCAACATGTTGGAAGGTGGTCAGCAGTTGATTCGATTGCTCAAAACCCAACCACGCAAAGGCGACGCTCGCCTTGCCGAATTTACCTTGAAAAATCCCAAACTCCCTCACTTGACTTTAATTAACTTGGCCCATGATGTGCGTCCTGTGGCGCGTCTTGATCGCGAATCAATGGTTTGAAGTTAATAACCTGCTTAACAGAACTGGAGTATTCTCTTCGATTAATACGGACTTTAATGGGAATGCGCTTTACTACACGATTCCTGAGCGCAGCTACATGGTCAGCGTTTCGTTGGGCCTTTAAGAAGCAGCTAAAACAGGCTCCGATCGGAGCCTGTTTTTATTATGTTCACACCATTGCTCACATGCCTCATGCTTGCCACAATCGTTCGCTATGAATAGCATTCACATCTATCACGTCAAAGGCTTCACATGCACTCTGTATTAGCTCGCATATCTGTTTTGATGATTTCAGGGTTAATGATTGTCCATGCCGGCGCAACCGATACCCCTCACAACATCATTCTATTTGTACCTGACGGATTGCGCGCTTTAATGGTGAGTGAAGAGAGCGCGCCTGAAATGGCCTCTGTGCGCGACCATGGGGTTAACTTCAAGAACAGCCATTCACTGTTTCCCACTTTTACTATGCCCAATGCGTCTGCCATGGCCACGGGGCACGCCTCGGGCGATACAGGAATCTATAGCAACACGCTGTTCACAAATTTTCACAGTGTTACTGCGCAGGGCAGTGTGGTGCAGTTCATCGAGAATGATGCCATCTTGGGTGAATTGGACGAGCGTTTTAATAATAATTTTATTAACGAAACCACTTTACTCTCTGCGGCACATGCCGCAGGGTATAGCACGGCTGCTATAGGCAAGTTAGGCCCCACACTTATCTTTGACCATACGGCACGTAGCGGTGAGGACACCATTATTGTGGATGATGCCACTGGATCTGCTGCCGGCATTGCGCTCAGTAGCGCATTAATGGAAGCATTTACGGCTGCTGGTTTAGCGCTGGCCACGCCTTCACGTGAAGAAAACGGTAAGGCGGGTGACGCACAGACCCCTGGCACGGCGATGGCCAATTTGGCGCAGCAAGATTATTTGTCGGATGTGACTACCAATGCGATATTACCTCTGCTTAAGGCGCGCAATAAACCATTTCTACTGGTATTTTGGTCACGTGATCCTGATGGCACGCAACATAACCAAGGGGACAGCCTGAATCAATTCAATCCCGGTATTAACGGCCCTACCTCGCTAGCTGCTATTCGCAATGCTGATAATGATCTGAGCAAAATCCGCGCCGCATTGACAACGCTTAACTTAATCAATAACACCGATATTATTATTTCCTCAGATCATGGTTTCTCAACCATCTCCAAACAAAGCGAGAAAAGTTATGCAGCACAAGGCGTGTACGCCGACGTGCCTGAACATTTTCTACCCCCCGGCTTTGTGGCCTTGGATTTGGCTCATGCCTTGGGTTTACCCCTCTATGACCCCAATGCGGCACGTGCTTTAATCACTGAAAACCATCATCCCAAGGCAGGCAATGGATTGATTGGCAATAATGCTGCGGATCCTGATTTGGCTGTGGCGGCCAATGGGGGTTCGGACTTGGTGTATGTGTTAAAGGCGGATAAAGCGCTTACCAAAAAAGCGGTAGAAGTATTACTGGCGCAAGATTATGTTAGCGGCCTTTTTGTGGACGAAGCCTTGGGGCGCTATCCGGGCACGCTTACTATGGCCAGCGTTAATTTAAGCGGTGCTGCACTAGCACCCAAACCTTCTATTGTCATTAACTTTAAAAGTTTCAGCACGGGTTGCGCTCAACCCACTAACTGTGCGGTAGAAATTGCCGACACCGGTTTACAGCAAGGGCAGGGCATGCATGGCAGTTTTAGTCGTGCGGATACTTATAACTTCATGGCGGCTATTGGGCCGGATTTCAAAACAGACTTTGTGGATACGGCGCCTGTGAGCAATGCTGATGTGGGGCGTACCATTGCCAGCATTTTGCATTTGTCCATACAAGCTAAGGGAAAACTAATGGGACGCGTGTTGGTGGAAGCACAGCCAGGTGGAAACCCTCCCATGACCAGTACCTTATTGTTGCGCTCTGCGCCCGATGCCCAGAACCATCAAACCATGGTGCATGTTCAATCTGTGGGCGACACTCATTATTTTGATGCCGGTGGTTTTGCTGGCTTAACAGTTGGCGTTAGCAAATAAAGATAGGGGTCAGACCCCATGTGGGGTCTGACCCCAATTTGGTGCCCAGAGCCGGACTTGAACCGGCATGGCCGATGAGGGCCGAGGGATTTTAAGTCCCTTGTGTCTACCAATTTCACCATCCGGGCAGTGGCGTTATTCTACCGTGTTCGCGACATTCTGGGCGTGAATTGATCGGCGGCGAAGGTTATGCCGTTAAAACGCCGCTCCTCACCGGTCCATTGTCCATAGTTTTCAGTGCAATTATCGCAATGCCCGCAGTGCCCTGCAGAGTCTTCCCCAAAGTAGCTCAGCAGTGTTTTCCGGCGACATTGCGTTGTTTCGCAATAGTTAATCAGCGCCATCACGCGGCGTTCTTCTATAGCCTGCCGTTCGGGTTTTAAATCTTGTTGGTCCAATTGATTGTGCATGAGCAGCGCTTGATCGGGGTGCCACAGCATCAGTGCGTCAGCAGGCTTTCCATCGCGCCCGGCACGACCGGTTTCTTGATAGTAGCCTTCCAGGCTCCGTGGGCAATCGAGATGCACCACAAACCGCACATCAGGTTTGTCTATACCCATACCAAAGGCAATGGTGGCCACCATAATCACATCGGGAGAATTTAGAAACTGCGCTTGATGCCATTCTCGGCGCTCGGCACTCATCCCCGCGTGATAGGGCAGGGCCCGCCATCCGCCCGCTTGCAACCAATACGCCACATCTTCCACCAGACGTCTGGTGCGACAATAAATAATGCCGCAGTGATGTGCGTGGCGCCGGTATAAAAAAGTTTCTAGCTGTCGTTGCCAATGAAAACGTCCGTTGAGTGCATATGAAATATTGGGGCGATCAAAACTTTCTACAAATGTCCTGCCCGCAGTCAACCCCAACAGCATCACAATGTCTTCCCTTGTGTGGGCATCTGCCGTGGCGGTGAGGGCCACGCGGGGTACTTGCGGGTAACGTTGTTCTAATAATTGCAACTGACGATATTCAGGACGAAAGTCATGGCCCCATTGTGAGAGGCAATGGGCTTCATCAATGGCAAATAGCGAGAGTGCCTGGCGCGTATAGAGCTCATCCAGATGGGCTAAAAATTGTGGGCTCACTAACCGCTCAGGCGCCAGATACACAATCTTCAGTTGCCCTGTCAGCAGTTGCCCGGTGATGTAATAAATCGCTTCAGGCGATAAGCTTGAATTTAAATAGGCTGCCGCAATGCCACGTTGCTGCAAGGCGCTCACTTGATCTTGCATGAGCGCAATCAGGGGCGACACGACCAGCGCGGTACCGGGGCGCACTAGGGCGGGTATTTGATAGCATAGCGATTTGCCGCCCCCCGTTGGCATCAGCACCAAAGCATGTTGGCCTGCTATGAGGTGACGCACAATGCCCTCTTGCTGCCCTTTAAAGGCGGTGTGCCCAAAGATTTTTGAAAGCACTTCATGAGCGGATGGCATCTGTTTACTGTGCCGTTTATGGGCTCGCGGCAGTGGGCAAATAATGCTAAATAATCGCGTTATTGAATGAATTAATTTCTTACAAATTCTGTCATGATGGTGTGAGAAAATCGCCCTTTACACGAACCAGCGGAGCCCTTATGAACGGTCAATGGATTGAACTCGCCTCCCCCGAAGGGGAACGTTTTGATGGTTACTTAAGCCTGCCTCCCACAGGAACGGGGCCCGGCATCATATTGACTCAAGAAATCTTTGGCGTGAATGAGCATATCCGCACCGTGGCCGATCAGTACGCTTTGGATGGCTATGTGGTGTTGGCGCCCGACCTCTTCTGGCGCATGAAGCCGCGTGTTGATTTGGGCTATGACGAGGCAGGTTTTAAAGAAGGATTTGACTTGATGACGCGCTTGGATATGGATTTGGCCATTAAAGATATTGCGGTGGGCGCTAAAACCTTACGCGCACGCCCTGAGGTGACAGGGCGGGTGGCCAGTTTGGGATATTGCATGGGAGGGCTGTTTTCGTATTTAACCGCCGCCAGCGGATCGGTTGATGCCAGTATTTGTTATTACGGTGCCGGTATTGAAGGCCATTTAAAGCAAGCCAGTCAAATTCACTGCCCTATTTTGCTTCATTTTGCAGAAAAAGATGCCTATATATCAGCCGCAGCCGTGAAGGCGGTATCCAAAGTGTTTGATAAAAAAGGAGATGCTTGGGTGCTGTCCTACCCAGGTGTAGACCATGGCTTTAATTGCTGGGGTCGTCCCATGTACAACCAAAGCGCTGCAGCGCTAGCGCATGGACGCTCTTTGGAATTCCTGTCTATTTATATGACCACAGCGTAGAGCCCTCAAGGTTGGCATAACACGCTCATTCAGCGTAATGTAGCGGTTGATGTCTCTTTAAAATAATCGATGATGGGAGGATGTTATGGCTGAATGGATCGTAGCGGCGGTGGTGGGCGTGGTGGTGGGCTGGGTGTTGCGTGGCTCAGGCGCTTCCAGCAAACCTGCTCCAGCAGCCGCCCCTGATAACGGTGAATTGGACTTGGCAAAGACCCAAATTCAAGGTTTAGAGGCCATGGTGAACGGCCGGGATGCCGCCATTGCAGCCTTAGAAAAGACGCTCGCCGCAAAATAACGCCACCCCCCTCAGTCTTAAATCACCCGATTTACTGAGGGGGTTGCTTTTTTTCCGATACTGTATAAAAATACAGTAAAGGAGAACGCCATGAACGAACTCACCGCGCGTCAGCAACAAATTTTAGAGTGGATTACTCAACACTTTGAAACCCATGGGGTACCCCCCACCCGTGCTGAATTGGCCTTGGGTATGGGTTTTAAGTCCGCCAACGCCGCGGAAGATCATTTGCGTGCCTTGGATCGCAAAGGCGCTATTGAGCTTATCGCAGGCTCCTCGCGCGGCATCCGTCTTAAAGAAATGGGCGGCATTCCGCTAGTAGGCCGTGTGGCGGCCGGCAGCCCCATTCTGGCGGTAGAGCATATCGAATCCCGTTACCGTGTAGACCCTCAAATGTTCACCCCTCGTGCCGACTATCTGTTGCGCGTTCGGGGGATGAGTATGCGCGATGCGGGCATCCTCGATAACGACTTGTTGGCGGTTCATGCCACCACCCAAGTGCGCAATGGTCAAATCGTCGTGGCCCGCTTGGGCGATGAAGTCACTGTAAAGCGCTATCAACAACAAGGTCATCACGCCAAATTATTGCCGGAAAATCCTGATTTTCAACCCATCACCTTAGATTTGCGTCGCGATTCTTTGGTGATTGAAGGGTTGGGCGTAGGGGTTATTCGGAACGGATCCATGCTCTAACCATCCGTCCGCCAGCTGAGGGGGCGAAATCTCTCTGGTATTGCTCAATGGAGTTCATCATGTTTTCATTTTTATCTGGTTTAAAGAATTTGTTTGGTACAGAAACCCTCTCGCAGGTCTATGGCGCCACGGTTACCCCCATTGGTCAAGGGAGGTCCGCAGGGCATGAATCCGTGGCTGGCCGCCATTGGCCCTTGGGTGTGACTGAGCTTGCGTGCCATGGCAACAGCACTGAGTTAAATGTATTGCTACCGTTTATGATCAAAACCACGCAGCAGCGCAAATGGGTTATTTTGGTAGCCCCTCCTTACGCCGTTCCAACGGCACGGTTCCTGCAAGCGGGTGTTAATTTGTCCCGTTATTTGGTGGTGAATGCCCGTTCGGTGGAAGGAAAACTGTGGGCCACAGAACAAGCGTTGCGCAGCCATAACTGCGGTGCCGTGTTGGTGTGGCCCGAGGCCTTGAGCGTTGATCGGTTAAATCGTCTACAGTGGGCTGCCGAGGAAGGCGAAACCGCCTGCTTCTATTTTAATTCCACAGCCAGTGAGCATACACAACTAAAACAAGTGGCCTAATATGTTGCGACCCAATCACCATCATGTGCTTACCGTTGCCTTAAACGCATTGCGGCCTACGCAGGCCAGCGTGGGTTACGTGGAAGTAAGCGAAAAACGGCAAGAATGGCAAAGCCTAAAAACTGCGCAACGAACAGAGTTGTTGAACAACCATTGGTTCCCAGCGGTTTTGGGCCCGGAACAGCAGTACTACATTGTTGATCACCATCACTTGGGGTTGGCGCTGCATGAGGAAGGGGTTGAGTCGGTTTTCTTAACCCTGCTGGCCGATTATTCTTGGTTGGATGTAGAGCGTTTCTGGCGTGTGATGGAATTTCATCAATGGGTGCATCCTTATAATGCCCAAGGACAACGTATTGGTTTTCATCAATTGCCCGTTCAGGTGGCTGCATTAAAAGACGACCCCTATCGCAGCTTGGCCGGCATGGTGCGCAAAGCCGGCGGTTATGCCAAAGACGTCACACCCTTTGCTGAGTTTTTGTGGGGCGATTACTTTCGCAACGCATTGTCCACTACGCTCACCGACGACACATTAAAGCAGCACTTCAATACCGCCTTAACCCTAGCGCGCGACCCATTGGCACGTTACCTACCAGGCTGGACCGGCTGAAATAGGGGTAAATAGGGGTCAGACCCCATCCGGGGTCTGACCCCTATTTACCCCTATTTTGTGACCCCTATTTTGCTCACTCACGTGAAAGGCTTTTTTTGTTGAGCATTGCTTAACACCAATAACGCATTAAGAGTTGTTCTGTGTTTCCACCTGTACCAAGGGTGCGCTCTCGGTATTGGCTTGTTCACGGGGGCGACGGGTTCGTGGACGTCGAGGCTGTGGCGCGGGTTCTGCGCCCAATGCTGCTGCGCCACTGCGCGTTTGCACCAATACCAAACCACTCTCTGCAGGGACTTCTAATGCGGCACTGGCCAGAGAAGTGGCTGGTGCAAACACTGGAGAGCGTGGCACTGCGTCTATCATAGGCGCTGTATAGGCTGGTGCTTGTGGTGCAGCAACGGCCTCTACAACGGTTTCTGAAAGAACTGCTTCTATCACAATCGCTTTAACTGCAATTGGCTCCGCCACAACCGGTGTTGGTGTGGCTGTAGGAGTCCATACAGGTTCTATTGCCTGAACTGCAGGTTGCAACCCTTCGTTTGAAATATCCAACTCATGCTGCGCAGGGCTTGCCATTTCTAGGGCGGGTTCATCACCACGCACAAAGGTGGGGGTAATGGCTCCATTAAAACGACCCACACCGCGTTCACGACGACCACCGCGACGACCGCGGCGACTGCGACCACCGCCTTCGCGCGGGGCATTCTCAGCGCTATCGTCTTGAACGTTGCCGTTTGCATCGTCTATTGCAACAACGGGCGCAGCTTCAACATCACGTTTTGGTGGACGGGGTTGTTGCGGGCGACGGCCCGCATTAACCTGCGGTGCAACCTCTGTATTCTCTACGGGGGTTTCACGGGGCTCATTGCGACGAGCGGCGTTGCGATTGGGACGCTCGGCACTCTCGCCCTCGGGGCGTTCGCCCCGTTCACCGCGCGCACCACGACCACCACGACCACGACCGCGATTGCGATCATTACCGCCACGACCTTCGCGGTCATTGCGTTCCCGACGAGCGGTACTAGGCGCTACCGGAGCTGGCGCAGCAGGGGGTGATCTAAACCAACCCATAATGGTGGCCATAAGCGATTTGGAGTTAGCCGGACGTGCTTCAACAGGCTTGGCTTCCACATGCATGGGTGCTGGTTGCAGAGGTGTGATACCGCGCACTGCCGCAACCGGCTTTGAAGGCCGCACTTTCTCATCCTTCTTCACATCGGCGGCTTCTTCTGGCGTTTCCACCAATTGATAGCTGGCTTCTGCCATATCCAATTGATTGGCTTCGTCGTGACGAATGCGCAATATAGAGTAGTTGGGTGTTTCCAGATGTG
>Ga0214182_1000286_pt1 | contig 21952 bp, 27 predicted proteins | sample TroBogEpilimnion_8_FD_153020 | JGI IMG/M metagenome (GOLD analysis project Ga0214182, IMG submission 153020) | Freshwater microbial communities from Trout Bog Lake, WI - 14NOV2007 epilimnion | ecosystem: Environmental > Aquatic > Freshwater > Lake > Epilimnion/Euphotic zone | place: Trout Bog... | reverse complement strand
ACACAACCGTCAAAGTTGGTTTAGGGTACGCATTCTAGTTTTAGAAAAAAGAATGTACTAACTCCCATCAAAGCACCTTCGGGTGCTTTTTGTTTGGAAGCTATGACCGTCCGGTTTGGGTCGGAAGCACCGAATTTTAACGTCTGCTTGAAAGTAATATTATTACAAAAAAACTGCACCTACAGCGCATTAAAATTTTTTTCGTATACATTTATGTAGCTCGGAAGGTAAAAGTAGCTTGCAGGGCTTTAAAAGAGGGTATTTGACGTATTTAATGCTTTTGTTCTAGCTGGCGCTAGTGCTAACTAAGATTTCAGCACTGCAAATGTCTTTAATGTGATTTTTTATTGCACTAGCAGTTCTATTTTGATGAAGTTACGATAATGCCTTCATCGCTTAACTTATAGTCAGCCATCGCATTTGTAAGTAGTATGTCTTCGTTAATATGATAGTAGGTTCTTTCAATTTGTGTTGCGCTAGTGCCACACATATCCGATATCTGCCTGTAACTCAGACCGCTCATAATTTTTTGAGTTATAAAATAGTGCCTAAAGCTGTATGGCACTAAATCTCTTTTGCTTAGATTTTTTATTTCAGCTAACTCAAGTATTTTATCGAAATAGTATAGGATCATTCTTTCGCTAATAACGCTCTCGCCATTAGCACTAAAAATATTATTACTAGCTACTGGTTGTTTCTGCTTACTCCAAAGCACGCTTCTTAAGTCGTCTAAATAACCTTTGTCTCGCACCATTAAAGCGCGACTTTTTCGTGTTTTACTAGTTTCGGCTCTTATGCTTATCCTAATTAAACTAATTTCATCCTCTTTCCTGCGATGTTCACTCCAAGTGATGTCGCTCCATCGAAGTTGTCTTTGTTCCCCAGTTCTTAATCCACTCAACATTGCGATAAGGAAATAGTAGCAGGCGATATATTTCTTTAGATTTTCATCGTCATCTAAGTTTTTTCTAGCCTCTGCAGCGTATTTATGAATTGCTGCTTCCATATAGCCAATTTCATCAGGTAGGAAGGATGATCGTCGCAATGCTTCATCGTTAGTATCAATGCGTGGAAGTTTTTTGAAATCAAAGCTATCTATGTACGTCTCGTTGTACCTAAACAAATACTTCATCATCGCATTGATGGTGCTTTGTTCATTTTTTATTGTTGATTGGCTTACAGGAATTTTTTTGTTTGATTTGACTCGTTTGTGAAAGTAGTCTTCACAGTCAGTGCGCGCAAGCTCTTTGAGCTTTGAGTCTTTTTTTATGAATTTGAGCCAATGCTCTAAATGGGTTTTGATTGTTGAAAGCCTGCCTGAAACAATTATGCCAGACTCTAAATCTTTTTCTCTGTGTTTAACATACAGCTCAACGCCGTCTTTAGTGCTAAGTGAAAAGTATGTTTTTCCAGCTTTGATATTGCTGTAGATTTCTAAATAAGCTTCTTTGCCTTTTTCAATTGCAGTATTTCTATTTCTTGTCCTTAGACTTTTTCTAACGTATTTATTTTCTTTTAAAAGCCACATGCGAAATTGCCAATATCCTCCGCGCTTATAAACAATCGCTTCATCAAATATTGGAATTTCTTCCTCAGCAAAATTAGATTTTTTTAGTGGCATTTACGCCTTCTGTAACTTACGGTCCACAACAGCCACGCAAATGCGTAGGTTTCTGTGTAACTGTATTTTAAAAACGCAATAAAATCAACAGCTAAATCTTAGTGTAAAACTTTTGTGTAACAAATTTATTCAATAAAATCAATTACTTAGGCAAACAAAACTACTCCCACTCAATGGTGGCAGGTGGCTTTCCTGAAATATCATATACAACACGATTAATACCGCGCACTTCATTAATAATTCTATTCGACACTTTGCCTAGAAGATCGTATGGCAACTCGGCCCAATGGGCCGTCATAAAGTCACTGGTGACCACCGCGCGTAAGGCAACGACATAGTCATATGTGCGTCCGTCGCCCATTACTCCGACAGATTTAACGGGTAAAAATACAGTAAATGCTTGAGAGGTTTTGGAGTACCAACCGCTTTTATGTAATTCCTCAATAAAAATGGCATCCGCGCGACGGAGTAAATCTGCAAATTCTTTTTTCACTTCGCCTAAAATGCGCACACCTAATCCCGGACCTGGGAAAGGGTGGCGGTAAACCATGTCGTGGGGCAATCCAAGGGCTACCCCAAGTTCTCGCACTTCGTCTTTAAATAGTTCGCGTAGAGGCTCCAGTAACTTAAGTTTCATCGTCTCTGGCAACCCGCCTACATTGTGGTGACTCTTAATGTTGTGGGCATTCTTGGTTTTCGCCCCAGCAGATTCAATGACATCAGGATAAATCGTGCCTTGCGCTAACCATTTAGCTTGTGGCAACTTAGCCGATTCTTGTTGAAATACCTCAACAAATTCTCGCCCGATAATTTTTCGTTTCGCTTCTGGATCAGTAACACCGACTAAATCACCTAAAAACTTAGCGCTTGCATCGACGTGAATCACTTTAACACCCAGATTTTTAGCGAAGGTGTCCATGACTTGCACTGCTTCATTCAACCGTAATAGGCCGTTATCTACAAATACGCATGTTAATTGATCGCCAATAGCTTGATGAATAAGGGCAGCAGCCACAGAGGAATCTACGCCACCCGATAAACCCAAAATCACTTGATCTGTCCCCACTACTGTACGTATATGGTTGATTGCCGTCTCTACATAATTGGGCATAGTCCAGCTACGGTCACAATGGCAGATTTCGTGCACAAAGCGACTTAGCAACACTTTGCCTTGTAATGTGTGTGTGACTTCTGGGTGGAATTGAACCGCATAAAAATGTCGCGCTTCATCTGCCATAGCAGCAATCGGAGTTGATTCATTACTCGCAATCACTTTAAAACCAGCAGGCAACTCCGTTACCTTGTCACCATGACTCATCCACACGTCCATTAAGCCGTGACCTTGCTCATTCACTGTATCTTGAATATCTTTTAGCAGAGCGGAGTGTCCGTGGGCACGTATTTGCGCGTAACCGAACTCATGTTTAGGAGAACTTTCGACCTTACCGCCTAATTGTGATGCCATAGTTTGCATGCCATAACAAATACCCAGCACTGGTACACCGAGCTCAAACACAGCGTTGGGCGCACGTGGTGTTTCATCATCATAAACAGAATTAGGCCCACCCGATAAAATAATGCCAGATGGGTTAAATGCACGTATAAAAGCCTCGCTAACTTCCCAAGTGTGGAGCTCACAGTAAACATTGGCCTCGCGAACGCGTCGCGCAATCAACTGCGTATATTGTGAACCGAAGTCGAGTATTAAGATCTTTGAGTGGGTAGTCATTGGTCGTTAGTTATAGTTATGGTTGAGAGGCTTTTGTAACCGTTTAAGTATGGTTGCAGTTTTATCTTTATTTGAATTTTGCGTGCCTGACAGAACGCATCTGCCAGCTAAAACTTAGCGCTTTAGCGCTAATCAATTCTATAGTTGGGGGCCTCTTTAGTGATCTGCACATCATGCACATGTGATTCACGCATTCCAGCTGAGGTGATTTGAACAAACTCTGCTTTTTCACGCATTTCTGTAATATTTTTAGCGCCCACGTAACCCATAGACGCACGTAATCCGCCCATAAGTTGATGAATTACCGCTAATACGCTGCCTTTGTAGGGCACGCGACCTTCAATACCTTCAGGTACTAGTTTGTCTGGATTGCCATTATTTTCTTGGAAGTAGCGATCGCTCGAACCTTTTTCCATCGCCCCAATGGAACCCATTCCGCGATATGATTTGTAGGAGCGGCCTTGAAATAGTTCAACCTCTCCTGGCGCTTCTTCAGTTCCTGCAAACATACCACCTAGCATTACGCTGTGAGCACCAGCGGCGATTGCTTTAGAAATATCACCTGAAAAACGAATGCCACCGTCAGCAATAAACGGAACGCCACTGCCAGCTAAAGCTTTTTCTACATTAGAGATGGCGCTAATTTGTGGTACACCCACACCAGCTACGATACGTGTAGTGCAGATTGAACCTGGACCAATCCCGATCTTTACGCCATCTGCACCGGCATCCACCAATGCTAGAGCCGCAGATGCCGTTGCAATATTTCCACCAATGACTTCAATGTGCGGGTAATTCTTTTTCACCCAAGTCACACGATCAAGCACACCTTGTGAATGGCCGTGAGCAGTATCCACCACAATGACATCTACGCCGGCTTCGGCTAAAGCGGCAACGCGCTCTTCTGTTCCTTCGCCAACGCCAACTGCAGCACCTACGCGCAAGCGACCTTCACTGTCTTTACAGGCAAAGGGGTGGTCGGTGGATTTTTGAATATCTTTAACAGTAATTAACCCCTTAAGAGTGTCGTAAGCGTCAATCACCAAAACGCGCTCTAAGCGATGTTGATGTAATAAACGGATGACATCCTCTTTGGCAGCACCTTCACGCACAGTCACCAATTTATTTCTTGGTGTCATGATATTTTTAATCGGTTGATCTAAATTAGTTTCAAAGCGTAAATCGCGATTGGTCACGATTCCTATAATTTTTCCATTATCTACGACAGGCAAACCGGAAATTTTATGCAGTTGCGTCAGTGCAATGACATCACGCACTGTCATGTGGCTTTGAATAGTGATCGGATCATTCACCACCCCAGACTCAAAGCGTTTAACACGAGCCACATGGGCGGCTTGCTTCATCGCTGTCATATTCTTATGAATAAAGCCTAAGCCACCTTCTTGCGCAAGGGCGATAGCCAATGGGGCTTCTGTTACCGTATCCATCGCGGCAGAAAGAAGAGGTATGTTCAGTTGTATGTTGCGAGTGAGTTGTGTTGCGAGTGAAACCTCGCGTGGCAGCACGTTAGAATAGGCTGGCACTAATAAAACGTCGTCGAAGGTGAGAGCTTGTTGCAATAAACGCATGCGAAAATCCTTGTACCCAAAACGAAATTATACAGATTTACGCGCAAAGGCGCGAGCGCAAATTTGTTATACCTTTATTTTAATGATCGATTCCGTCATCGCCCTTTTTCAATACTTTGCTTGCTGCGATACGCTGTTTACGCACCTCTTTTGGATCTGCCGTTAGCGGTCGATAAATTTCGACGCGATCCAGATGACGTAACAGTGAGTCTAGTTTGGATAATTTGCCGAAGATGCCTACTTTATTCACGCTTAAGTCAATTTCTGGAAATTTTAGCAAGATGCCCGACGCTTGGATGGCTTGTTCCACTGTCATGTTGGGATAAGCGCGAACGGGTGTAATTAACTGATGGTAGGGCAGGGCATAGGCTACTTCGACCGTCATTTTTTGCTCACTATCTTGAATTGAACTGATCTCCATACCACTCCTTAACTGGCTTTATAAAACACATCGGCACGGACCACAAAGCCATCGACAAAGGTATTGGCAATATGACTAAATACTGGAGCAATCAGTGCCTCCAAAATGCTATTCGTAAATTCATAGTTCAACTCGAACTCAATTTTACATGCGTCTTCATTGAGGGCAATAAAGCGCCATACCCCTTCTAAATGTTTAAATGGCCCATCTTTTAACTTGATTTCCATTAAGTTTGGATAAGTTTTCTGGTTCTCGGTAGTGAATTTTTGCTGTAAGCCATGGTAATTGATATGTAAAGTGGCGATTGTGGATAGGGCATCTTGTTTAATTAAATCCACGCCACCGCACCATGGCAAAAACTCCGAATACTTTTCCACGTCATCCACTAATGCGAACATTTGGCTCGCTGAATGTTGGATATAAACAGTTTTATGAACTTGCGCCATATCGCCCTTTTGGTTTTACTATTGAGTCTAGTCTTTAATTTGCGTTTAAGCGTTGACTTGAAATTGAAGTGATCAATAAGTAGAGTAAAATGCAATTTTAAGCCATTCGCCAAGAAATATTCAGCTTTATGAGCATTGCACAAAATAAAAAAGCTTTTTTTGATTACTTTATTGAAGATAAGTATGAGGCTGGTATCGTTCTAGAGGGTTGGGAAGTTAAAGCTATCCGCGACAATCGTATTAACATCAAGGAAGCTTATGTCATTATTCAGCGTGGTGAGATTTATCTTATTGGCTGCCATGTCACTCCGCTAGGTGCTGCCTCTACGCATGTGCGTCCTGATGCCATCAGAACACGTAAGTTACTGCTACATAATGAAGAAATTATTAAGTTAATTGCAAAGGTGGATCGTGCGGGTTATACGCTGGTGCCTTTGGATATGCACTTTTCTAAAGGTCGCGTAAAAGTACAAATTGGTTTAGCTAAAGGTAAAAAGCAGCATGATAAGCGTGATACTGAGAAGGAGCGTGATTGGGAGCGTGAAAAAGGCCGTATTATGCGTGCCCACAACAAATAGATTTAGGCGCTTCACTAAAATAAAAGCGTATAATTATAAATGTCATTGAACTTTACTTTATGTTCATGATTCGTAGTAAAACTGATTTTAACTAAGCTTAGGGGCTGACCAGGTTTCGACGTGGGTTACAAAGCAGTGCAGGGCATACCGAGGCTCAGATTACCTCGTAAATACAGCTGAAACAAGTATAGTCGCAAACGACGAAACTTACTCTCTAGCAGCTTAGTTCTGCTGGACGCTGCACCAGCTCTCCCGTGGGTTGGATTGGGGAAACCCATACGTAGTGTCATATACACGGGATACGTGTTGTGTTGGGCTACTTAACACTTCATTAACCTTAAGGTAACTCGTCTGCACACTGCTTGTCTGTTGGTGTGGTGCAGATTAAATTAAACAACAAGGCTAAGTATGTAGAACTGTCTGTGGAGGATTTGCGGACGGGGGTTCGATTCCCCCCAGCTCCACCATTTTAGTGTTTCAAGTAGTCTCATTAAGTATCAAAAGCCTAGTAAATTCAACCTTCTAGGCTTTTTTTACGTCTATTGCAGTTGAACACTCAGAGATGAGAAAGCCTTCGAAAATCGTTCTATATATTGGTCGATGACAGGAGTGGTCATTCCAGGTTCCGTATAAAATAATGCAAATTCTGCCCCAGCATGCGCTATCTTATCTGTTTTTACTCCTCCAAAAAAGAGTTTTTCAACAGAGTTGGTCGTTAGTTTGGGAAATATAAGCCTGCTTTGGGCTGCTTAGTTCAGTTAATGCCACAGGTCTCTTTGTGGCATGGAATTTGTTTAGGTGCTATGGGGAAACCTATGTATGACGAATCGCACCTTAAGCGAGCGCACTCTTTTTTGTCGGCTTTGGTAACTTGCCAAATAATCGCATCAAGGTGAAGATTGCCGCTAAGGTTGCGACATAAACAATCAGCTGAATGGCGGTAGGGCCATCAGAGTAGCCCATTAATGTATGGAGTGTTTTCCCTATGACACTTCCGTCAGAGAGAACGCCTGATGTATTCCACAACGTATGCGAGAGCTGCGTGACTAGTCCTGCTTGCTGTAAAAAGAGGATGGACTGCGACGCCATTCCCGCAGCAAGAAAAGCGATTAGCCAGCTAGTAACAGTAAATATATGGCGCGTTGGAATGCGCAACAATCCAAAGTACATCAAGGCGCTAATGCAGCCACCAAGTGAAAGACCGATAGCGCCGCCAGTCAACATGGCCGTTGCAGTACTTCCTGCGGATATAGTAATGCCGTATAGAAATAGCACAATTTCAGATCCTTCACGTAATACAGCAATGCCCACTACAATGGCCAAAGCGACCAATGAGCGCCTCTTTGTGGCAACATCCTCACCAAATGATTTCATTTCTTTTGCGATGGAATGTCCTTCACGCGCCATCCAAACATTGTGGCCTGTCAACATCAATACGGCAACAGCCATCACTGAGGCATTAAATAACTCCTGGCCAACACCAGACATCGTTTTGGCAATAGATTCTGTAAATGCAGCGACTACGCAAGCACCGACTATTCCTCCCGAAATACCTGTACCAATCCATAGGTTTCGGCGTGGAACGCCTCGCGTTGCCGCAAGAACAATGCCTATCACCAAGCCGGCTTCAATCACTTCGCGAAATACAATAATCAATGTTTCAAACATGGGTTAACTCCTTAAAAATGCATTTCATATTCGATTAATAATCTTGCAGCGCTTCTTGCGGCGGCATTGCTTACACCGACGAGATAAGCGGCCTGATATTTGAGGTGTCCGAATAGTTTCCCGTACACGGCTGGACCGATATAATGTTCTTGTTCGTTGAAATTATTTAACTGATGCCCTTGGCCTAAGTCGCTCTGAATCTCAATGCCAGGTTGAAAAAAGACATTGTAACGATATCGTGTGTTCCATAAGAAGGTGTAGTTTGGCCCCCCAGTATGATCAGAAAACTTACCGACATTTTGAGTAAAGCCTATATTCGCTGTGCTCGTATACTTGCCAACATCTTTTTGCAGTAATAATTTGCTCTCGATTGAGTCAGGGCTGTAACTTTGATTTGAAAAGTCATAGGCGACAAGCATCCCAGCATCCAGCCAGTATTCACCAGACTCGACAAATTGATAGAGGCCTTCGATTTCATGCGCTTCAAGCTGCATATCCTTGCCAGCCTCTTTGGCATACACTGCACTCACTCCTAATTTAAATCTTGGTGTTAGCCCAGCTTCAAGCGTTACTTGACCTACCTGTGCACCACTTTTATCCGCATTTGGATCAAATGATTGAGCCCCCATGAATTCTACTGAAAATTCGCGGTATTCGACATTGGGTGAATATATTTCGTCCAACCCAAATGCAGCACTGTTTTTTGTACTACAGATAAGAACAATGAATACAGTCAATGTTAAAACTGACTTGTAAAAAACATGGATAGGGGTAGATGTCATGAGGGATGCGAATTACTTTCTTTTAATTTGTGTGGATCTAAAATTTAACATGAACCTACCATTTTATTTGGCGAAAATGGCCCCTGTCGTTTCAAGATGAAAATCATTAAAGTAGGTGTAACGACCAGCCTCTAAAGGCCCAATAAATATAGATACTTCGCTGTTAGCCCCGATTAACTTCTCGCGGTTAAAGTCGCTACTTTCAAACTCTACTGGAGTTGCATCCTGATTTTTTACGATAATTTTGATTTTATGACCTGCCGGAACAACCAGCTCTTTGGGAGAGAATGCGTTATTCTTAAGTGTAATAATGTATTCATCTGCATAGGCTGAAATGGATAAAAGCAATGAGGCAGTAACAATTAATGAATAAAATGAAAGACTCTTCATTTAGAAAACCCCTTTTTAGTGACTTTAAAAGTGTTATGTAGAGATCACCCTCAACAAAATATAGTTAATGATAATCATTCTCATTAAAAGAGTCAAGTGATTGCATTTAATTCATGAGAAAGTTAGTGGAGAGTTGAAATCAGCCATAGATTTGTAAGAAAATAAGCGAGCAGGATTAAGTTGTAAGGAACACAATAAAACCTCGGCTTTATGGCCTAACTTTAATCTATATCAATTTAGTAATGAATAATTGGGCTTATTCTGATGTTGTTCACTTTTCTCATTACATAAATTGAGTCAATCAACAAAATTATTAAAGGAATAAACATGAATAATTTACGACGCACTTTTATTAATTTACTCATTGTGGCGACCGTTGCTTTCTCACTAGGGGTAATCAGTAGTTCGGTGAGTGCTGCAACCGCCGAAGACTTAAACAAGTCAGCTGATCAAGCACTTAAAAGCTTATATAAGACCAATCCCATTGCAAAAGATATTTCTAAGAATGCAAAGGCCATACTGGTATTCCCTAACATCATAAAAGCCGGTCTAATATTTGGTGGAAGTTATGGTGAAGGTGTCCTCACTGAGAATTCGAAAGTAGTCGCCTATTACAATTCCGTTTCTGGATCATGGGGATTTCAAGCAGGTGCTGAATCTTTTGGCTACGTGGTTTTTCTGATGAATGACAAAGCATTAAAGTATCTTGAAAAATCGGAGGGATGGGAAATTGGGGTGGGCCCCACTGTTGTTGTGGTCGATACAGGTGTTGCAAAAAACCTATCATCTTCAACACTTAAAGAGGATGCCTATGCCTTTATTTTTGATCAACAAGGCCTGATGGCAAGCCTTAGCATTGAAGGTACAAAGATTTCCCGCATCAAACGTTAGTAGCCAAATTAAAAAGTTAAAAAATGATTAATCTATCAAAAATTTGGCAGGCGTTAACTTCCGCCCCACATCGCGTGTTCTTTTTTTGGGGGGGAGTTCAGTCATTACTCTCAAAGCTCTATGAGCATACCAGCGTCATCATCACGACCAATCTAGGCTTTGCTGAATGGGGTAGTGTCTTTGGAGATCAGAAGATGACAACGGCTTTATTAGACCGCTTAACGCATCGTTGCCATATCGTTGAGTCAGGTAATGAAAGTTTCCGTTTCAAACACAGCACGGCAAACAATAGAAAGGAGAAATAAACCAACATACCAACCCTATAAATTGTGCTAAATTAACAACAAAGGGTGGGTCAGTTTTAAATGCAATTGGTGGGTCAATTATTAATGCAATTCAACAGCACGAAACAACAAAGCCCAACTTTTGGGGGTCAGTTTAAGAAGCTCTCTTTTTGATTCTTGGTGGCCCGGGGCGGAATCGAAACAGGATCTAGGATATCTAACTTGATTAAAATTAAACAATCTAATTATTTGTTATTCGCCTCTTGAAAACTTTGATTATTGCCAAGAGCTTTTTTAATTCCATCCATCACATTTGACAGCCCTTTATCGTTGACGCCAAATAAATCATAAGCCTGATTTATTTCCGATTTACCATAAATCATTATCTTTCCATCTGTGGGCTCAACCCAAATGGTGATTGTCCCAGAAGATGAATATAAATTTGCTTCGATCTTAGACTTAATCACGCAACCTACCTTAGTATCACCCGCTTCTATTATTGGATGATTGTTTATTAGAAGAGATGCGGCTGTGGCGGTAACAACTGCAGCATAGGTCTCATCTGTAACTTCCATCGATATGGTTTTATTATTTTGTCCAAATTTTCCAAAGTCAACATCATTGTTATCTTCGATAAGATCTATAGATGCTTCAACTAATTTTTCGTTATATCCGGTTAATGCAGAAATAAGACGTGTCGCACTTTCTTTTGAAAATGCTTTTTTCTTAACAAGACTATTTAATTCAGGCTTTGCGATCAAGCTCTTAACTGCAGGAAGTCCATTTTTTGCGATAACAACTTTATCTTTTTCAGTTGAGCTATTGCAGCCTGTCAATAAGCTTAAAAAAACCAACAATAAAATTGATATGATGTGAGGCTTCATATTTACAAATAATAAAATTTATTTATATCTTTTTTATAAAACTCCACCGCCGAGAATCAGGCGAATTACCCCAAATACAAGCGCAAGTATACTTAACACTAACCCTGCTGTTGCTGCACCCCTACTATCTTTTTCGGACTTACTAAATCCTACCCCGCTCAAAACTATTCCAATAATCGCAATTGGAATAACGAGCCAATTAAGGCCGCCAAAACAGGGCATCAGCCCCAAAAGCATCATTACACATGAAACAACTCCTAAGCATAATCCGGCTACGTTCATATTTTCACCTATTGGTTATTAAAGTTTTAAAAGCAATACAAAAAAAAACTAAATTTATTATCAAGATTGACCCTAATGCTATAGCGTTTATATTGAGTAAATTAGCCTCTTGCCAATTACCCTTTGAAATTTCAATAAAAGCCCTTGTCATCCCGCAAAAAAAGCATGGGAGTGAATCTTCATGGTTTTTCTTCAACCACAGACTTATAGCCGATACTAATTTCTCATTTACGAAAATCAATATTATTAATGCCAATAAAAACACATTAAATAAAGACCACAGTATCTTTCCTGCGATTAAGAAATCACTATTTCTATTAACTTGAGCATCAGCTATGGTTTTAAAACTCATTATTAATTGTCATTTCTTTTGTTGGGGCGTGTACTCACTTAAAACCTGATCAACGTCAACAAGAACTATCTCATTATTTCCACAATCTCGGTTTAATATAAAACTCTATAACTATTTTTATTCTAATATAACTTATGAAAACTACAAATAAAAAATACTTTACAGTTCCTTAATTAGCTTAATTACTTGCTCATTTCTGATCACTAATGCGTTTACGCAAAAAACTCCCAAATGCTCAACCACCACTAAAGTCCCTAAAATCAAAGGCATGAATTACCATATCGCCCGTAAATTACTCCTCAAAGAAGAGTGGGTCCCCATTCAGCAAATATATCCTAAAGATAAAAATCCATTTAGTTTAACAATAATTTCTGAACGATTTAAGCCTTATCCCGAGGTTCAAGGTTGCTCTGGAACTGGGCTAGGATTTTGTACTATATTTGATTTTATACGTCAATCATCCCCAGCAAATTGAACTTTGGCGAGTGTTACATAGCAAAAAAGATATTCCGCCATCACTCCAATCTGAAATATTTTAAGTGTCAAAACTATTGACGCTCAAGCGTCCTATTTCAGGACGGTGACAGTCGTGTAAACGACGCTATAAAGGTCGTTTAAAACGACTTTTTAAGATTAAGCGGCTAGTTAATGAGTCCCTTTTAAAATCATAGTATTTTTTATCTACAAGACTTAAAAGGTGTCACATTTTCAATTGGTTCAGCCAAAGACATTAATGTTTCGGCAATGAAAACTACTGGGAGATCTGGATTATCCAAAGCTACACGGCGTACTTTTGCCCAAAACTCAATCAGTTCAGCAATAGTTCGGCCTTCGGCTTTAACACCAAGCGTGTGAGAAATTATTTGAGGATCGAGGGTGTCCTGAATTTTGTGTAAACGTCGGTTAATTACAGTCTTGAAAATTACTTTCCTGACATTTTTTTGCTAGCTGTTGTGCTTCAATCAGTTGAGTACTTGTTAGTTTCATTTCAAACTCTTTCTCATTTAATTTCAACATTTCATTATCTCCATCATCATCTTGCGAATAGGAAATGCTATACCAAGCATAAGCCTTAATAGGATTAGGTTGAACTGCTACTCCTATCCAAGCATAGTAATTAGCAACCCATTCTGCTGCTTTGGCATTACCTTGTATTGCTGATTTTAGTAAGTAGTTAAAAGATTCAGAGTAATTTCTTGCTTGCCCATGACCTAAATACAAGTTCTCACCAACTACTTCTTGAGCATCTGCATTTCCTTTGTCAGCAAGTTTCTTAATCAACAAAAACCCATCTCTTGCTGTGCAGTTATATTTACCTTTCATATCCATTTGCCAGTAAATATTCAAACAGCGCTCACCATATTCGATGGCAGATTTTGTATTGCCTTTTTCAGCTTGTTTTTTAAGTGTAACCATTTCCTTGTAGATATTTTCTTTGGCGTAAGCTGGTGAACTTAATAGTGCAATTGAAACCAGCACCAAGATATATTTATTCATATCGGCTACATATTCCATGTTAAAAGTGATTTTCATGTTACCCATGAAAATACTAAGGATTCCTTAGTGTATGGTCAAGCAAAAGCTAAGAATCTCTTAGCATGGAAATTAAAGATGAAATTGCTAATGTGGTTGCCAAACGACTTCGAGAAGTCAGGCATAAGAAAAAGATCTCGCAAGAGAAGCTTGGAGTTATGGCAGGGATAGACGAGTTCTCAGCAAGTGCAAGAATAAATCAGTACGAACGTGGTATACATGTACCAGATCTTAAAACTGTTGAGAGGTTGGCAGCGGCTCTAGATACACCAGTGCCTTACTTTTATTCATCCGATGATGATATGGCAAATTGGATACTTGCATATAAGTCGAATTGATTTGGATAAATTCAAAAGCGCTAATTTAAGCCTGTTTTAAGACCTCTGGCTTTTATCAAGCCTGTAAACAACGAACAGTCCAATTAAATAATTCAATACAAGTGCAGCAAGGAAACTTGCTGGTGGTCGAGGATATTCGTTTCTGAAATAGATATAAAGAACCAACGGCATGACGTAAACCATCGTAGATATGAGGGTTGATTTAAATTTAAACTTAGGTGCGATTAAGTATGCAGTTACTATAAAAATTACTGGCAATACAAATGCATCCTTAATTGAAAAAATAAGCCTAGTAATGTCGTTGCTAATAAGTGGTATGAAAAGTTTACATACCCAAATCTCAATCACAGCGTAATAAAGCCCTGCAACAGCAAACGTTAAGGGGATAATTGCAATCCATCTCGCAATGTCCAATTTTGTATTTTGGGTTTTATTTGTCATTTCAAACTCTTCCAAAGTCATGTTTTAAGCATCATACTCATCATTATTAAAATAATCGATTTTTGTTGTCGAACTACTCGGAGTGGCGAATGTTTAAATATATTGGGATCGCAGTTGTATTGTTAGTGCTGTGGGTTGGTTACCCATCATTAAAAAAGCTATACAACGGTGAAGAAACTGCTAAGGATACCGTTCACGATATCCGTGATGGCGTCGCAAAGAAAATTGCTAATTAGCCTTACATGCGACAATACCGAAAAGACTTCGCCACAGAATACGACTGGCTAGCGTTCTGTGCTGAGCATGGCCTGTCTGACCATCAGATTTGGTTTGCATCTCACATCATGACCAGCAGGACGGATGAGAACAGGGCCGTCGAAGCATACAAGTGGGTAATGATTGCTGAGACCTTAGGCAATCCATATGCAGTTAATGTGTCAGCTTTCTTAAGAACAAGCATGACGGAAGATCAAGTTGCTAAGGCTGATTTATTGATAGATGAATGGGATGCAGCTCGTGATGATGACTTACTTAATAATCGAACTGATGATTGGTCGATGGAGCTGAAGCAGAAATTTAGAAGTGCTGCTTAATAGAGTTTAACACTCCTTTCGTTAACGGAAGAATCCTACACAGCCCCTACACCAAAAATTATTCGCTGTTAAAAAATTTTAAACTTAAACTAAGTAATTGATTTTATTGGTGCCCCCGACACGAATCGAACGTGTGACCCTCCCCTTAGGAGGGGGATGCTCTATCCACTGAGCTACGAGGGCTTGATGTGCTTTGCAAGGCATGCATTATATAGTCAGTAGGATTATTACCATAGCTTTGCATCATTTGTTTGCTACTTTGCCTAAGCGCAAGGTTTAAGTTATGGCAAAACCCTTTGTCTTGGTGATAATATGGATGTGATATTGTGATCGCTTAATTCACTTTCGATTACAGTTGCATTGGACAGTTCCTTATGCACTAAGCTTGCCGATCTAGGCTGTTCAAGATGCTAAGGACAATACACAGGAATGTAGATGACGAATAAATTAAAAGGCATGATTCTTGCCGCAGGTCAGGGCACTCGGGTGCGTCCACTGACTAAAGATTTACCTAAGCCAATGATTCCTATTCTTGGTAAGCCAGTAATGGAGTATTTAATTGAGCATTTAGCGCGTCATGGTGTATGTGAAATTATGGTTAATGTGGCGCATTCACATCGAAAAATAGAGCACTACTTTAGCAATGGTAGTCGATGGGGTGTTGATATTGGCTACTCGTTCGAAGGCGTCTATGATCATGGCGAGATTAAACCGTCGCCATTAGGATCAGCAGGGGGTATGCGTCAGATTCAAGACTTTGGTGGTTTTTTTGATCAGACTACGATTGTGATTTGTGGGGATGCCTTGATTGATTTGGATATTGGAGCAGCGCTATTAGAGCATAAGCAGAAGAAGGCTATGGTGAGTATTGTTGCTATGCCAGTACCTAGTAGTGAAGTGGGTAATTATGGCATTGTAGAAACAGATGCTAATGGGCGTGTATTGTCTTTTCAGGAAAAGCCTAATCAAAAAGATGCGCGTTCTAATCTTGCCAGTACTGGTATTTATTTCTTTGAGCCGGAAGTTTTAGAGCTGATTCCAACGGGTGAGGTTTTTGATATAGGCAGCCAATTATTCCCGTTACTTGTAGAAAAAGGATTGCCTTTTTACGCTCAAAATCGTCACTATAACTGGATTGATATCGGACGTATTTCTGACTATTGGGAAGTGTTGCAACGTGTGTTACGTGGTGAAATTAGTTATATGAAAATGCCAGGTAAAGAAGTAAAGCCCGGAGTTTGGGTGGGGTTAAACACAAGTATAGATTGGGATCATGTCAAAATTGAAGGCCCAGTTTATATCGACTCAGGCACGAAAATAGATGCCGGAGCGGAAATTGTTGGTCCATGCTGGATTTCGCATGGCTCTCATATTCGTAAGAATGCCAAGGTGATACGTTCGGTGCTATTCGACTACACGCGCATCAGTGAGGCTGAAACTTTCTCTGAAATGATTGTTTCACCAAACTACTGCGTTGATCGCAGTGGAGAAACCTACTATATAGGTGATGATCGTTGCACTTTGCGTTGGGGTGATGCGCGTCCATAGTAGTCAATTAATGACCATCCGTTCTAACTTTTTCCTAGTATTGCATGAGTGACACTCACAACAAAGCCTAATGTCTTGCTTGGTTAGGCATGGGTTTTCTGCGATAATGGAAACTCAATTCCTTAGAGAAAGCAAAAGAAAATGGCACAATTTGACAATGTTAGCGTAAAAAAGAAAGCTAATATCTATTTTGACGGCAAATGCGTGAGTCACACAGTGATGTTACCTAATGGAACTCGAAGCACGATAGGGGTTATTTTTCCAAGCTTGCTAACTTTTAACACAGACGCACCTGAGTTGATGGAAATCAATGCTGGCACCTGTAAAGTCCTGCTTAAAGGTGAAACGGTTTGGAAAACTTACGGTGCGGGTGAGAAATTCACTGTACCTGGTAAATCATCATTTGATATTGAGACATTAGAAACACTAGACTACGTTTGCCACTTTGAGTAAATGTTAAGCACTGTATAGCTAGACTTCTATTGTGTGCTAGCTTTACTGTCGTTTTTCTCACTATTTCTTGGTATTAATTAAGTTTGGATCTATAAGGATCGTTATGCCTTCATTCGATATTAGTTCAGAAGTTGATATGGTCGCTTTGAAAAACGCGATTGATACTGCGGGTAAGCAAATTACAAATCGCTATGATTTTAAAGGCTCTTCAGCAAAGGTAGAGCTTAATGAGAAGGATAGTCTAATCACATTATTTGGTGATAATGACTTTCAGCTAGATCAAATTAAGGATATTTTGTTGCCGGGGATGGAAAAGAAAGAGCCTGATTCATCCAAGCGCTTAGAACACAAAGATGTGCAAAAAGTATCTGGCAATAAAGTGAAGCAAGAGCTCAAAATTCGCGATGGCATAGACTCTGATTTAGCAAAGCGCATTGTTAAACTAGTTAAAGACTCAGGCTTGAAAGTTCAAGCCAGTATTCAAGGTGAAACCGTGCGCATCAATGGCGCTAAACGTGACTTGTTGCAAGATGCAATTGCTTTTGTTAAGAAAAGTGTGACTGACTTTCCATTGCAGTTTGGTAACTTTAGAGATTAAGTACACTATTAATTAAGAAAATTATGGCAAAAACCTTATACGAAAAATTATTTGATGCGCACGTTGTGCATGAAGAAAATGGCACTGCATTAATTTATATCGATCGTCATCTAGTGCATGAAGTGACAAGTCCGCAGGCATTTGAAGGTTTAAAGCTAGCCAATAGGAAATTGTGGCGCCCAGCGTCCATATTGGCGGTGCCTGATCATAACGTGCCAACTACTGATAGAAGCACGGGTGTGACTGGCATAAGCGACCCTATCTCGCGTTTGCAAGTACAAACCTTGGATGAGAACTGTGCGATCTATGGTGTCACTGAGTTCAAAATGAATGATATGCGTCAAGGTATCGTTCATGTGATTGGTCCTGAGCAAGGAGCCACATTACCTGGCATGACTGTCGTTTGTGGTGATTCGCACACCAGTACACATGGTGCATTCGGCGCTTTGGCGCATGGTATTGGTACTTCTGAAGTTGAGCATGTAATGGCAACGCAATGCTTGGTCCAAAAAAGATCTAAAACCTTGCAAGTGCTTGTAGATGGCAGTCTAGGACAAGGTGTGACAGCTAAAGATATTGCATTGGCGATTATCGGGAAAATTGGTACTGCTGGGGGAAATGGTTTTGCCATTGAGTTTGCCGGATCAGCGATTCGCAGTCTAAGTATGGAAGGACGTATGACCTTATGCAATATGGCGATCGAAGCTGGTGCTCGTGCCGGCATGATTGCGGTGGATGATATAACCATTGATTACGTTAAAGATCGTCCTTTTTCACCTAAAGCCGAGTTATGGTCAGCCGCTGTGAGCTATTGGCGCACGCTACATTCTGACGCTGACGCAAAATTTGATGCAGTCGTTATACTTAATGCTCAAGATATTCAACCGCAAGTAACTTGGGGTACTTCTCCCGAAATGGTGGTCGGTATTGATGGGCGTGTCCCGAGCTTAGACATGGCTAAAAACGAAGTGCAGCGCGCAGATTGGGAGCGTGCTTACGCCTATATGGGTTTAGAGGCAAATACAGCTATTAATGCGATTAAAATTGATAAAGTGTTCATTGGTTCATGCACAAACTCCCGAATAGAGGATTTACGTGCTGCGGCTTTAATCGCTAAAGGCAAGCATATTGCCCCCAATATTAAGCTGGCTTTAGTTGTGCCGGGTTCTGGCTTAGTTAAAGCGCAGGCAGAATTGGAAGGCTTGGATCAAATTTTTATTGCAGCGGGATTTGAATGGCGAGAGCCTGGATGTTCTATGTGTTTAGCAATGAACGCTGATCGACTGGAAGCTGGGGAGCGTTGTGCATCCACTTCAAACCGAAACTTTGAGGGACGTCAAGGTAAGGGCGGTCGTACGCATTTAGTGAGTCCGGCAATGGCCGCTGCTGCTGCATTGGCAGGACATTTTGTTGATGTAAGAACATCTTAATTTAACTGGATAAGACTACTAATATGCAGCCTTTTAAGCAACTCAATGGTTTAGTCGCACCTTTAGATCGTGCAAATGTTGATACTGATGCGATTATACCTAAGCAATTTTTGAAATCCATTAAGCGTTCTGGTTTTGGGCCAAATGCATTTGATGAGTGGCGTTATCTCGATCATGGGGAACCTGGGATGGATAATACTAAGCGCAAGATTAATCCAGATTTCGTGCTCAATCAAACGCGCTATCAAGGCGCCAGCATTTTGCTTACACGTGAAAATTTTGGATGCGGGTCTAGTCGCGAACATGCGCCATGGGCATTGGAAGATTACGGATTTAAAGTTGTGATAGCGCCAAGTTACGCAGATATTTTTTATAACAATTGCTTTAAGAACGGTATGTTACCAATCGTCTTACAAACAGCAGTGATTGATACCTTATTTGCTCAGGTAGATGCTATTCAAGGATATAAGCTGAATGTTGATTTAGTTGCACAGACAGTAAACACTCCAAGTGGTGATATTTATTCATTCGAAGTGGATGCGTTTCATAAACATTGTTTGATCAATGGGTTAGATGACATAGGGTTAACTATGCAGCAGCAAGATAAAATCAAGCTGTTTGAGCAAAAGCATCAATTAGCGCAACCTTGGTTATTTCAGTAAATTAAAACTCTGACGCAGTAGATTTTCGGCGGAATAAGATGTTCAAGATTAATCAATATATTTAAGAAAGACAGTTCATGAAAATCGCAGTATTGCCAGGTGATGGTATCGGTCCAGAAATCGTAGCGGAAGCGGTAAAAATATTAGGTGCGCTGCATCTTAATTTAAGCATGACAGAGGCGCCAATCGGTGGTGCAGGTTATGAAGCATCAGGCGATCCTTTACCTGCGGCAACCTTACAGCTAGCTAAAGACTCTGATGCAGTGCTATTAGGTGCAGTAGGGGATTGGAAATATGACACCCTAGAACGCCATTTGCGCCCTGAACGGGGCTTGCTACGTATACGCAAAGAACTCAATTTATTTGCTAATTTACGCCCAGCTTTACTTTACCCTGAGTTGGCTAATGCCTCAACGCTTAAGCCGGAAGTGGTTTCTGGTCTAGATATTATGATTGTACGTGAGCTAACAGGTGATATTTACTTTGGACAGCCTCGTGGCATTCACACACTAGCCAATGGTGAGCGTGAAGGATTTAACACCATGCGCTATGCGGAATCTGAAATCCGTCGCATTGGACGTGTGGCTTTTGATATTGCAATGAAACGCAATAAAAAAGTCTGTTCAGTTGATAAGGCTAATGTACTTGAATGTACTGAATTATGGCGCCAAGTGATGATTGAACTTTCTGCTGAATATCCTGAAGTAGAGCTTAGCCACATGTACGTTGATAACGCGGCTATGCAATTGATTCGTGCGCCTAAGCAATTCGATGTCATGGTCACTGGTAATATTTTTGGTGATATTTTGTCGGATGAGGCCTCGATGCTCACCGGCTCTATCGGTATGTTACCTTCAGCTTCTTTAGATGCTAATAATAAAGGGATGTATGAGCCTAGCCATGGCTCTGCGCCTGACCTTGCCGGAAAGAATGTAGCAAATCCGCTGGCAACAATCTTGTCTGCGGCCATGATGATGCGCTATACGTTTAATGATGAATTAAATGCACTAAAAATAGAAAATGCAGTTAAACAAGCTTTGGCACAGGGCTATCGTACGGCAGATATCGTGACTGAGGGTTGCAAAAAAGTATCATGTAGCGATATGGGTAATGCTGTGCTCGCTGCGCTTAATTAGGTCGGGATTATAATATGCTGAAAGTTGGTTTTATAGGTTGGCGTGGTATGGTTGGCTCAGTCCTCATGCAGCGCATGATAGAAGAAAATGACTTTGCGTTAATTGAGCCCCAGTTTTTCACTACATCACAACTAGGCGATCCCGCACCTAATGTAGGTATAGATTCTCCACCTTTAAAGAACGCAAAAAACATTGCAGAACTGAAGGTAATGGATGTGATTGTTTCCTGCCAAGGGGGTGACTACACTAATGAAATATTTCCAGCATTACGCGCTGACGGATGGACTGGTCATTGGGTAGACGCAGCTTCTACCTTACGTATGGAAGATGATGCGGTCATTGTGCTTGATCCAGTCAATATGCACGTCATTCAAGATGCCTTTACGCATGGTAATAAAAATTGGGTGGGTGGTAATTGCACGGTGTCACTAATGTTAATGGCTTTACATGGCTTATTTAAGGCCGACCTAGTTCAATGGGCAACATCGATGACATACCAGGCAGCATCTGGTGCGGGTGCTCAAAATATGCGTGAGTTACTTAAACAAATGGGCGAGGCTCATTTTGCAGCCAGCACTCTTTTGGCTGACCCTGCTTCTGCAATTCTAGATATTGACCGAACCGTGGCCGGGACCTTGCGTGATACGGATTTTCCTACTACGCAGTTTGGTGTTCCGCTCGCAGGAAGCTTGATTCCATGGATAGATAAAGATCTTGGTAATGGGCAAAGTAAAGAAGAGTGGAAAGGTGGCGCCGAGACTAATAAAATTTTACGACGTGAACAAAATCCTATTTTAATTGACGGCCTTTGTGTACGGATAGGCGCAATGCGTTGTCATTCGCAAGCCCTCACAATTAAATTAACAAAAGATGTGCCATTAGATGAAATAACACAGATGCTTGCAGAACCTAACCCATGGGCTAAGGTTATACCCAATGAACGTGATGCGAGTATGCGTGAGCTTACGCCAACTGCGGTCACCGGTAAACTTAATACCCCCGTTGGGCGCCTACGTAAATTAAATATGGGTAATGATTACTTATCTGCTTTTACTGTTGGTGATCAACTGTTATGGGGTGCGGCTGAGCCCCTGAGGCGTATGTTAAGAATCTTGGTTGAGAAATAACACCCATGTTTATTTTACTCATCGTTAATGATCCTTTGGTGTTGAGAAAATCAACCCACCTCCGCGAGAATCCCCCCGCTTTAGCCATGGGGAGGAAAGCGGGAAGTTGTTTTTGATTTAGATTTGCATTGTGTTATATATCTAATATCTGTATAATTATTACATGAGCGATTATA